>ERZ777011.81-NODE-81-length-144622-cov-93.613909_pt1 | contig 144622 bp, 96 predicted proteins | sample MGYA00374964_ERZ777011 | MGnify/ENA primary metagenome ERZ777011 (study PRJEB29310, sample SAMD00008975) | mouse gut metagenome | study: EMG produced TPA metagenomics assembly of the Metagenome analysis of fecal microbiota from mouse which was promoted... | reverse complement strand
AAGTGGCCATCGCTTTTATAACATTAATTTTTAACTACTGATTCACATTAATAATAAATCTCTATTAGAAACATCTACGCTAACCGATGACCAAAAGAAAGAAGTTTCTGATAATATAGAGTTTAATGCTGAAGCGTTGAAACAAAGGTGGATACAAGCATTTGAAGACAGAGGTATTAGGGTATTACGACAGGATTGATTCAACGAATGCAGGTTATATATTTCATACTGGCAGTTATTCTTCTAATATGGTGGTGGCCATATTCTTTAATAATTATAATCATACTGGTTATAATTGTTTTGCTGTCAGCATATTCTTCCTCAAATAACAAGCCTGCAAATCAAACAAGTAGTAGTCAGGATCGTATACCGGAGAGACGAGATGTTTCTTATCATGCGCCCCAAAGCTATCTGGAAGTAAGTCAAAAGCAAAGCAAAAAGATTCAATCCGTTATTGACGCTTTGATGACTTTGGAAGATGCCGATATGTATAAAATCATCAATCGGTTACGATCCTTTCATCTCAAATATTTGGAGAGAAACAATATCTATGTATCCGATTTGTATGACTACATATTGAGGAGTGCAAATGAGCGTATCAATACAGCCAAACGAGACTTTGTAAAAAGGGAATGCAGGATAGTTATACAAATTATTACGCAACTTAAAGATGGCGTTTCGACTGATGATATAATTCGTACAATACTGCCTCCAAAAGAAGATGTGGTTGAGGATGAAGTCGCTGTAACTGACGCCGTAGAGAGCATAGATGAGCAATCCGATGACCAGCAAGATAACGGTTGGGAGGTCGTAGAAGATTTGGAAAATCATCCGCTGCGAAATAATGAATATTGCCGACAGCTGCACAAAAAGGTTGAAGTGCTCCATCAAAATGGAGCACTGGATAAGGAAATAGGTTTTATTCTGGAGACCATCCAACGTTACGAATCAGCTGGGTTGCCGTGCAAATATTGGCAGTTATTATTGAAAGTTCGCACGGCTGAAGCCTCAAAAAAGAAGAATACAGAATTGATAGCCCCTGCGGTATCGCAGATTGTTGCCAGTTTAGCTAAGAATGCTGCCCGACAAGAGAAAAAACTGTCTGTCGAGCCTGAGCGTTATTCTCAATCAATTGATATTTCCGATGGACCTTTCAACAAATTTCAGTTGTCAAAGCAAAACAATGATGACGATATATGTCCAACGAAAGGCGTGCCCTATTGGGAACATACTTACATTTATTCCGTTGTCGATTTGCAGAAAGCGAATCATCAGCAAAGACAATTCTATCGTTACTTCAAGGCACAATTCCTTAAAGAGCGTTATTTGGATATCGATGATAATTCGAATTATGTCTTTGTGTTGATGTTCGACCTTGCAGACGATTACAAGACACACAGAAATTATGAGTTGCTCAAACAACAACTCAATACATTGGCAGAACATTATCCCATAGTTGCCAGTTATATAAATAGAGCAATATCGCAAGTGGTTACAACCGTTAACCAAGAGAATGCTGAAAATGCACTGCAATCCTATGACAAATCTCGTGGCCAACTGTGTCGATGGGTTAAATCTAACGAGGTTATAGAAGTACAAGGTATAAAACTGACTCGAGGAAACTTTTATATTGGCGAATGTTTCCGTCTCCCTGACAAAATCATTAGAGAGAACGATATGTATACCTTCGGATATAAAGGTGCGTACATTTATGGTTCCGTACTGAATCCGGATTTGCCGGTAAGCAACTCAGAACATCTCAAAAATGTATTTTGTTCATATAATGATATGTCGCCGACCTGGCGGTATGAATATCTGATGTGGTTGTCTGGCAAGATGCAAGTATCAGATGTGCCTATTGAGATTTTTCTGTTTTATCTTTACGGATGCGAAATACGGATGTTTATCGATCCCCGGACAAGAATGCCAGAACGGAAATCTATGTTGCTTGATATTATAGGTCTGTACCAATCTCTCAATATGGAATCTTCCCAGAACGATGAGTGGGCATTACAACAAAAATTAAGCGATTTTATTGGATGTGCTATTATTAAATATTTTCGTGATACACAAGAAGAATTTCATACAAAGGGAATATTAAGAGATTGTAGCACATATCGAGATTATTATATCGCACATAAAATTGCAGGTAAAAAGACATTATCTCCGGACGATGCGTTTGATATTGCCAATGAGATATATGATATTGAGCAACTTGTTCCATCAGAATATATTTCGGCTGCACGAAAATATTTTATGGACGATTTTGTGGGATTATATAAAAATATCGATGTAAGTTTTGAAATGACAACCACACAGAATCGTTCAGTTTGTTATTATCGTAATAATGGTTATTTCAACTCAGAAAAGATATACTTATATCATAAAATCGAATCTCTGCCGAGCGGTTTTTGGGTGGTGCATGATGCCATTAGAAATTGCTATTGGAGTGTTGAATCCAAATTCCAGCGCTATAATCGGACAAAAGAGCGTACTGATGGCAAAGAAACAATTGCTGCAATCTTGTCATTGCCCGACGATATAGATATCCGGGAAATACCGAAGATTCAAACGCTGACAGCTAATCTTGAGAACAACCTGCAATCGAATGGCTATTTAGTTAAACAGATTGACTGGTTGCTTGCATTGTGGGGTTATGAACGTAAGGACGAAAAAAGTATTTATAAAGAATATGCAGATTCCATTATTGGAGGGCTGCGTCGTTTGGGATATGGTATAGCACCCAATTATGAGATAGACAGAAAACGTTTCAACTTTGGGGATATTTGTGTGATATATAGAAACGAGGAGCATCACCCCGTTAAATCAACTACGAAATACGACAGGTCTGAACTGTTTATAAAATTGGCATCGTATATCGTGCATGCAGACAAAGCGACCAGCAATGATTTCGTATTCGTTGAGCAACAACTGAAATCTTATAATAACACAACTGGCAACCATCTTCATTTGATGGCAGTTGCCAGTTGGCGATTTTTGTCTAAAAAGCAGCCAATTGACAAACATGCACAAAACGTTATTGCTACTTTGACAAGCGAACAGCGGACATCGATAGGCAATGCGCTGATTCGACTTGCCTGCATAAACGGAGATATACACCCGAAACGAATAGACAGTCTTAAAAAAGTGTTGCCATTACTGGGTATCAAGTCAGAGAATATACATTCCCAAGTTCACCGCTTACTCACCGACGGCGATGGCTTTGCTGTGGTAGAAAAGAGATCGGATGCCGTAGAATTTACAATAAATGGCAAACCGACATATCCGCAACAACCAGTTGCGCCAGGTGTTATCATAAATCCGAAAAAACTCCGTATCTTTAAAGAGCAGACAAAGGCTGCACAGGAGCTGCTTTCGGATATATTTGTCGAAGAAGAGTCTGCGACACCTCAAAACACGGAAATAGACAACGCTACAAGTGCGTGGATGGAGGTATTGAAGTCGCTGTTGACAAAAGAGGTATGGGAACGTACAGAGGTCGATAGTATGTGTAAAGAGCGGGGATTGATGCTGGGCGCAGTATTGGAGCAAATCAACGATTTCGCTTATGAGAAAGTTGATGATGCTGTCATCGAAGACGACGGCGAGAATATATATGTTACAATGGATTATAAAGAGCATTTGATATGATAAAACCCAAAGAACGAGAGACCATTATTCAGTCTTTGAAGAGCGGTGTCGTGCCGCGACTCGGATTGCAGCATATTCAGGTAGGTCGAAGCGAAGAGTTAAAGTCGTTTGTTAATGATGTAACCACCATTGCGGAAGGTGGTACATCGTTCCGTTTTGTTATTGGTGAATATGGTTCCGGCAAGACATTCTTCCTGTCGCTTGTCAGAAGTATTGCTTTGCAGAAGGGGTTGGTAACAATGAATGCCGATTTGTCGCCGACCAAACGACTGCACGGAACAGACGGACACGCACGGGTTTTATTATCGGAGTTGATATCATCTATATCCACCCGTACCAAACAGGACGGGAATGCGCTGCCGAATATTCTTGAAAAGTTCATATCGAAAGCCAGAGCGGAAGCCGAGCAGAACAGCCGCGAGGTTGCATCGGTCATATATGAGCAGTTGAGCGATTTGAATGAATATTCCGGCGGATATACGTTTGCGCAGGTTGTAAACAAATATTGGACAGCGTATGAATCCGGCGATGATATGCTGAAAGACCGCGTTTTGCGCTGGCTAAAAGCGGAATATACTACAAAAACGGATAGTTTGCGCGATCTCGGTGTACGCGAATTTATAAACGATGCCTCTTTCTTCAATACACTGAAACTATACTCCATTTTAGTGCAGAAAGCAGGATATAGCGGCTTACTGGTTTGTATGGATGAGATGGTAAATCTCTACAAAATATCTAACAGCGTTTCCCGCAAAGCCAACTATGAGGAAATCCTGAATATCCTAAATAATACGCTTCAAGGGACTTTGTCGCATATCGGATTCATAATGTCGGGGACGCCGGAGTTTTTGACCGACGGCAATAGAGGACTGTACAGTTACGAGGCGTTGAAATCAAGGTTAGCCGAAAACTGTTTTTCCAAAAGTCTCGGATTGACTGATTATAACTCGACTGTACTGCGGCTGGCGAATCTTACAAAAGAGGAGTTGTATCTGCTATTGATGAACTTGCGCAATGTCTTTGCAGGAGGAGATGAAAGCAAATACTTGGTTCCGAATGATGCATTGCTGGCGTATCTGAATCATTGCGCAAATAAAATCGGAGACAGCTATTTCCGTACGCCGCGCAACACAATTAAAGGATTTCTGGATTTGTTGTCAATGCTTGAACAATATCCTGATTTGAAATGGTCGGATATGATTGAGCAAATCGAAGTTGTGCGAGATGCAGAATCAACCGAAGTCGGCGAAATTATCGCACAACAGAATGAATCGCACAACAATACAGATGACGATGCCTTTGCGTCATTCAAATTGTAGTTTTTTATGTCAAGGTCTTCTGCATCTTTTGACCTCCTCGACGAGCGTGTCCGCCGATGGATTTGGCGGCAAGGTTGGACTTCGCTGAAAGATATTCAGGAGAACGCCATACCTGTTGTGCTTGCCGGTAACAGTGATGTTATTATAAGCGCATCAACCGCAGGAGGAAAGACTGAGGCTGCATTCTTACCCATACTGACATCTATATTGCAAAATGGCAAATCATGCGGTTATCAGGTCTTGTATGTAAGCCCGTTGAAAGCCCTCATCAATGACCAATATCGCCGACTTTCAGATATGACTTCCGAGATGGGAATAGATGTAATCCCTTGGCACGGAGATATAGATGCTGCCCGAAAAACACGGTCGCTAAAAAATCCAAATGGCATCGTTATAATTACACCTGAATCGCTCGAATCATTTTTGATAAACCGAGAGCGTTTTGTGAAGGGTGCCTTTTCGTCCCTGCAATATGTGGTAATAGATGAATTGCATTCGTTTATTGGTACTGAACGAGGCAAGCAACTGCAATCGCTACTTTCACGAATCGAACAGGTTACTCGCCGCCATATACCCCGTATAGCAATGAGTGCAACGTTCTCAGATTATGACGCTGTGAAATATTTTCTTCGCAATGATGGTTTGATACCGTGCGCCATACCGCCGCAGGGAGAGAGCAACCACGAAATCAAAATACTTGTTAAGGAGTATATTTCATCCAAAGATGCAGATATATCTATCCCTATATCGCAGGAGATATACAACAATCTTCGCGGGAGTAACAACCTTGTTTTTACCAATAGTCGTGGAGCAGCCGAGGAGTTTGCCGTGCAGTTGTCGGATATGTGTGAAGAAAATGGTGTCCCCAATGAGTTTAGAGTGCATCACGGTAGTATCTCCAAGATAGAACGGGAATCTGTTGAACGTGATTTACAGCGGGGCGAGCATCCGGTAACAGCTCTTTGCACCTCGACATTGGAATTGGGTGTCGATATAGGCAAAGTTAAATCCATCGCCCAGATTGGCACTGCCATATCTGTTTCAGGACTTCGACAGAGACTCGGGCGTTCAGGCAGGCGAGATGAGCCTTCCATTCTGCGGGTATTTTCTATCGAAAGAAACAATGACGGGTTGTTGCACGATTTGAGGAGCAGCCTTGTGCAGAATATTGCGATTATCGAGTTGATGCGCGAACACAGATATGAAACGCCTTCTATAAACAGATATCATTTCTCTACCCTTATTCAGCAGATATTGGCTGTTATAGCTCAATTTGGAGGATTCTATCCAAAAGATGGTTGGACATTACTATGTCAAAATGGAGCATTCAAGAATGTAACGCCTGAACTTTTCCTTGAACTATTGAAGTCTTTGGGCGAGAAAGAGGTCATTTCGCAACTCAATACCGGGCAGATTGTAGTAGGCAAATTAGGAGAAAGGATATTGAAGTCCCCAGACTTCTATGTCGCATTTGTGTCGCCTATTGATTTGACCGTCATAAACAAGGCAAACGCCAAACGCATAGGAATGATACAATATGTTCCGCAGGTCGGTAAAGTCATCATACTATCTGCAAAGCGATGGCTTGTTGAGAGTTTTGATGAAGCGACATCAAAGGTATATGTATCGCGTATTAAATCTGGTGGAGCGGTAATGTTTGCCGGAGAAGGTGTAGATATAGACCGCATTATTGTCGAAAAGATGCAAAAAATATATCTGGCGGATATTATATACCCATATTTGGATGAACGTACCGGTGCCAAAGAGCACCTGAATCATAGCCGCATATTCTTTCATCACAACAACCTTGGCGAAACATCGTTTCTGCAATATGGCAATGAGGACTATTTTTTCAACTGGGCAGGAACGAAGGCGAACAGGACATTGGCTCTGTTGGCTCAATATTGTCTGAATAAACAATGTGATTACGGAAGCTTCTATGTATCAAACTTGATTGCGGAGGATATTGAATTGCTTCGGCGAGCAAACAAACCCGATTTGATTGAGTTGGCATCAATACTGCCGCGCCAACTCAAAACATTCCAGAAATACGACTACTTACTATCAGACAAATTGCTGAATATTGAGTATGCAAATACATACTTAGATTTATGGTCAGACTAAAATAAACAATCATTCTTGAATAGAAAAAGTAAAGAATGATAGTTGTTAGTACTTAGAGTTTATGAAAATGAGATAAGATACGTTTTCTACTAAAAGATACCTATTGCGGCTGCACGGGAACAATCTGGGAACAATCCGCCCAAACAAAAATCGCTAACGAGTTAATTGTTTAACCGTTAGCGATTTGCTGTGTACCCGGAGCCGGGGTCGAACCGGCACATCCTTTCGGACATTGGTGTTTGAGACCAACGCGTCTACCGATTCCGCCATCCGGGCTTGAAGACAGTTTTCTTGATTGGGACTTGGAGTCCTGGCATGTGCCGCTTGCATTTTGCGGGGCTTTTGGGATTTGGTCCGGCGCCCTGTTGCCATGCGGCTTTTCAGAAAACTGGCAATGAAAGGTAGAACTTTCGCTTAAGGCTGCAAATATATTGCAAATTGTACTAAAAAACAATTTTTATTTGTGGCAATATCCTCCGTTGGCTGACTTTTGTTGAAATTCCTCTTTTATGTTTCTGTGCACGGCCGTTAAACTTGAAGGCACCACAGCGACATACGCTACAGCAAATCCGCTACCTTTCATCTTCCATGACATATCTGCGGGAGTAGTTGGGTACATTGTCACGGATAATGTCCTTCCGCCAATCCTTTCCTGTGAGCACGAAATCAGTATTTTCTATTATGACGGAATCCACATTGCGGAAATATGCTCCCCATGACGGGAAAACAGGCCATTGGTCGAAGCTCAGTTTCTCCATCTTTGACGGGAGTTCCGGGTCATCAATCCCGGCAAACTCAAAATTGCAGCGCCTTATGAATACTTTCTCCGTTGTGGCTGAACCCCAGCTTTTTACAGACATCGCCATCCTGTAGCAGTCCTTTGCCTTATAATTCAGGACAAGAATATCCTCGCAATGATTGTCATCCTGCAAAGTTACGGAAAGGGGAGACAAAACGCTTGAAGCAAAGCAGTTGCGGATAATGATTTTTCTCATTGTCCCTGGCGCAGGGCCCCATCCTCCCGGTTCAAGAGTTATAGCATGAAGCATAGGACGCCCCTGCTCTGAACTTGTCCTGTGGGCATATTTGCCAGGCCCTTCAAAACGGCAATTCTCAATCGTAAGTTTCTGGGACGGCATTATCATACGGATTCCGTTGCATGATGAGTTGAGGTTGCAGCTGGAAATGTTGAAGTCATACCAATATCCTCCGGCTATGCAGTCGTCTCCGGTGCTGATGCGGCAATTCTGGATTGTCGTGCGCTCGCCACCTCTGATGTGTATCCCGTCCCATCCTTCTGTAATGTTGAGATGTCTGAAAAGCGCATCTGAGATGTCGTATGCGAGGATTGCGTAGTTGGATGCCCTGCTTATGCTGATTCCCTCCACTTTGACGTTCTGTGACTGTGCTATTATTATGGTATGCGGACCGCGTATGTTTTCTTCGCCCTCCGGGTCGGTCACGTGTCCTCCGTCAATGCTTCCTTTGCCGGTTATAGATGCTCCGTCAGCTTCCGATGCGACTATGAGCGCACGGCACCACATCGAATCCGAAACGCAGTTCTGGTTGGAGGTACCTGCTCCACTGTCATATCGTGACATATCTTTGGTCGGGATGTATGAACCATATGCATTCAGGTCGCTGCTGGCAATGAGTCTTGCGGAATCGGCCAGCTCAAGATTCACATTGGAGAGCAGGCGGATGGTTCCGGTGAGATAGTCTCCTGCGGGCACAATGACTGTTCCGCCTCCTTTGGCATTGCAGAGCCTGATTGCCCCGTTGATTATTTCCGTGTTATCCGTGACTCCGTCTCCCGTCGCTCCCATCTTTGAGATGTCATACCGTATTTGCCGGTCGCATCCGGTCAAGGTGAAAATGAATGCAGCGGCAAGCAGCAGTGCCGATGTCGTGAATGGTCTGTGTTTCATGTCAATATGTTTTGTCTGTGTCTGCACTGCGGCCGGAGTCATCAGGCGCGGACTTTCCGTGCCGATGTCCAGGAAGCAAGTGGAGTGCAGTTGTATGTGTTTTAGTGTGTTATGGTTTTGCGGTTCCCCGTTTTTGGGGCATCGTTTTTTCGGATTGTGCTGATTTTCAGCCGTTAATGTTCCACGGACACGGCATAGGGAGTCCGGCTTTCATGTGATTCCCGCCATAATGTGCCCACGGCATGTCCAGCTTAAAAATTTTCCGTCCAAAGATATGAAAATATGTGAAAATAACATACCTTTGCGCCCGCATATCTTCAGGGCAGGGTGAGAATCCCGATCGGCGGTAAAGTCCGCGAGCCGAAAGGCAGGAGCCGTTGCAATTACGGCACCGACAGTATTCCCGGCAAGATGCGCAGATCTCATCTGCGTCAGAATGTCTGGTAAGTCTGGATGGAAGAAGAAATGGACTTCATGGCCTGTTCTGTGGCCGTGCAGTCATGACGCTTTCGCAATGGCCTTGAATTGTATGCCATGAGTAACAGTTTAAGGTTTTTTCAAATGAAGACAAACTTCTTTCTTGTGGGCATCACAATTCTTGCAGCGACATCCTTTATGTCCGCTGCCGATGTCCTGGCGCATGAAACATCTGCGCCTGAAACGCTGTCAGACACTCTCGCACTTCAGGAAGTCACAGTGTCCGCAACATTTTCAAACTCCAAGAACAGCCCGCTGAGGCTTACCACAATCGGCAATGCCGCATTGAAGTCCCGTGCATCATCCCGCACTTATCCGGAGCTTATGAAAGGCATTCCTGGCCTGTATGCCACATCTGAATCTGGAAGCTATGGCGATGCAAAAATGAACATCAGGGGATTCAGGCAGGAGAATACGGCGGTAATGCTGAACGGCATTCCAATAAGCGGCCTGGTGTCCGGCAGCATGTTCTGGAACAACTGGATGGGGCTTGCCGACGCGACATATGCCATTCAGCTTCAGAAGGGTATCGGCTCATCGATGCTTACTGACGGCTCGGTCGGAGGAACTGTCAACATCATCACAGATGCATCCGCAGAGCAGCTCGGCGGGGAGGCCGGAATCTATGCGTCCGGCTATGGTACGGTAAAGAGCTATGTCAAATTCAGCAGCGGGCAGCTTCCGAAAGGCTGGGCTTTTAATCTGATGGCTTCATATGTCGGAGGCAAAGGATATGTGGACGCCACTGATGTAAGCTCATTCGCCTATATGCTGAATGTAAGCAAGCGTTTCGGTGCTGACCATACATTGCTTTTCACCGCTTTGGGCTCACCTGAGAACCATGACCAGAGAAGCTCCCGGCTGAGCTGGGACGAGGTGCGCGAACATGGCCTTAAATACAACAAGAACTGGGGCTGGCGTGACGGAGAGGCTTTCAATCTAAGCAGCAACACATATTTCAAACCTTATTTCACATTGCAGCATATCTGGAAAGGGGACAGCAGGCTGTCAATGAAAAATTCCCTGTATCTTGCAGTCGGAAACGGAGGAGGACGCTGGTCTGAGACGAAAGGCTCGCCGCTGACCTCATATATGAAGGATTCGCAGATTGACTGGGAGGCAATCGTGGCCGCAAATATGTCTGCCTCCGGTGCTGGTGCTTCCCTTGCAGCTTTGCCTGCATCCGCCGCCGGACGTGCCGGTTCGGAAGATTCATCACAGCCGTCCGGTGTCGCCGCTCAGAACATCCTTAGCCAGTATATGGCCGGGCATACCCAGGTCGGTGCCATATCCTCAGCAGAATATCTTCTGACTCCCTCGTGGACACTTGGCGCAGGCCTTCATTATCAGTATTATACGACATGGGAACGTGAACAGATTACCGATTTGCTCGGTGCTGACTATTGGTATGAGGACTATGAGCACAAGTCGTTGGCAGGCCTTGCGGGACGAGACCCTATAAAGCATGTCGGAGATTTTGTCCGCACCGACAACGGCAAGGTGACTCATCACGGAACAGGCTATCTGTCAGCATCTTATTCGTCCGAAAAGCTTAACGCCAATGTGGGCGCGTCTGTGTTCGGAAGCGCAAACCGCAGGGTGGACCATTACAACTACACCGGTGATGACGCGTATAGCGACTGGGCGCATGGTGTGGGCGCGAGCGTCAAGGCTGGCATTCTGTACAAGCCGGGGCGGGGCCACAGCATCTATGCCAATGGCGGATGGTATAGCCGTCTTCCTTATGCGAGCGTGTACTTCTCGTCCGGAAACAACGAGATAACCAAAGGCGTGAAGAACGAACGCAATATTCTCGGTGAGGCAGGCTGGCGCTATGTGTGGGACCGCGGAGGACTCGAATTGACAGCATATGCCGCATATTGGAAGAACAAGTCAATGATGTCCAACCCATACAAGCAGGAGGATGCTTATGATACCCGGTACATGGTGACAGGGCTTGATGCTTTCCATTACGGTGTCGAGGCCGAGGTGTTTCACCGCCTTACGGATTGGCTGAAGCTGAGCGCATTTGCTTCCGTTGGAGACTGGAGATGGAAAAACGATGTGCAGGCAATCATATATGACGACTACACGAGGCTGGAAATCGGCCGTGTGAATGTCTATAGTGACGGTCTTCCGGTGGGAGACGCCCCTCAGACGCAAATCGGCGCCGTAATGGATGTGGATATCCCGACAGGTTTCCATTTGTCGGTGGACTGGCAGTTCAACGACAGGATGTATGCTGATTTTGACCCGGTTTCAAGGACTGACCCTTCAGACCGCGCACCGTCATACAGGATTCCGTCATATCATCTTCTCGGTGCGACGCTTTCGTGGTCCCGCCAGACCTCTCTCCCTGTTGCCGGCTGCTGCCGTTCGGGACGTAACAGCTCCGTTCATGCCAACGGTGCGGACAGCCCTTGTACCCGAAATCTTGGCCTGACATTGTTTGTGACAGGAAACAATCTGCTTGACACGGTCTTCATTGAGCGCGGCAAGGACGGTGCTTCACACGACCTCACGACATTCCGCGGCTTCTGGGGCTTCGGCCGTACCTTCTCCTTCGGAATGCGCCTTTCGTTTTGATATTCTACATTGGACTTAGCTCGCTCATGAGACTTTTAATTAAACGTTCCTGACTGCACTTCCATCGGTATTCTTCGTGCTTTACAGGCATTTTATCCGGCTCATGCTTTAAAATCCCGTTAAGCGTGCCAGATGGGCAAAATACTGTCCCGGAGGGCACGCTTGTAAAGCGTAAAAACCTGATTGTAAGTGTTCTGTAAAATGTAGCCGTGCCAGATGGGTCACAAAAATGCCCATCTGACACGCTTGTGTAACGTAATGCTCCGGAATTTAAGGCAAACATGCGGCCTTAAGCGTTCCAAATCTGCTTTCATTTTGCAGATTTGGAACGCTTTTGAATTGTTTCTATTGATTTCAATAGTCTGCCGGGCTTGATTGTTAATGCAAATCGGTGATTCTTAATATTTTCCTGATGTCACGGTTTCCCGAAATGGCGGAGATTGCCTAATGGCTTAATAAACAGGCTATTATACTTCACTGCAAAATCGCGCGGTAATGTATGTGGTGCCGGAATGTTCATCATCTCTGTAAAAGCCGGTCCGGTTGCTGTATTGAAATGCGCACTTGGGCCGCTTGGGGGCATTATGTGCGGCTTATGGCATAAAAGTTCTGACAGCTTTTCAAATAATTTGTATTTTTACGGGAAATTAGGAGGTTATGACTGTTGGGGAACTGATAAATGTGCTTGATTCACTTCTGGCTTTGCCTGCGGAAACTGAGGTTGTGGAGTTCAAGTCTGATTGAGGGACGCAAGCCAAAGGTATATGTCTCAAAGCATATAGCCCAGAAAGTGGGGAGGCGTATAGAGTATTCCGGCCATAAGGGACTTTTGAACAAGAGTTGTGAGGAGTTTCTGATGGGAGCGTTGCGTGACCACAAGTCTTTGTCCCGTAAGGAGATAGATGAGCTTTTGTGGAAGCTGCTGCCGGATTTGCTTGACGAAAAGCAGAAAAAGAGCAAGATTACGAATCTTCTTACCAAACTCAGGTCGCAGGGAAAGATAAAGAATGAGTCACAGGGTCCGAACTCTGATTGGTATATAAATTAAATGCTTTTTAAATGCTTTTGTGGTGATTATTAAGGATTTATGAGGTTGTTTTAATTTGGCATAGAAAGAAAAATCAAATGCTTTTTCAGGGTTTTGCAGTGCAGATTATATATGATGAAGAAAGAAATAGAGATATGTTCAGGGACTGGGATAATCAGTCGTGTTGTATTCGGTGATGTCGGGAGCGGCATGCCGGATTGCGCTCTTGCCGAATGTCTTGCGCCATATCCTGAGGTGTTCGCTGTCATTGATGCGAATTTGACTGATAAATCATCGGCTGCAGGCAGTGTTTATGCTATGCTCCAAGAGAGGAATGTTCCTTCATATGCCGTTGAGGCGTCTGAGCAGGCCAAGAATATGGAGACCGTGCTCGGTATATGTTCGTGGCTTATGGACTGCAATGCAGGCAGGGATGCGCTTGTACTGGCAATCGGAGGGGGAATCACTACGGATATGACCGGGTTTGCTGCATCTGTCTATAAGCGTGGAGTGCGTTTCGCGTATGTTCCCACCACTTTGCTTGCCCAGGTGGACGCATCGGTCGGCGGAAAGACGGGAGTCAATTTTGAACAGTATAAGAATATGCTCGGAATTATCCGGCAGCCTGAGTTTACATATGCCGATATCCGGATGCTGGGCTCGTTGCCATATCGGGATTTTCTTTCCGGGGCAGCCGAGATGCTAAAGACTTTCATTATTGAGGACAACGGAAATTATGCGGTTTCAGCGGGAGTGCTGAAAGAGTTGCATTCGGCCGCAGTGCAGCAGTGCAGGAGCGGGGAGTGTGAATTCCGGAAGATGACATTGTCTGATGTTATGGTGAAAGCAGCTGTGGAATGGGACGTTCTGGCTAATCTCGTTGCGGAATCCATAAAGGTAAAGGCTGGTATCGTGTCGCGTGACCAGTTTGAGGGTGGGGAGCGGCGCAAGCTGAATCTCGGTCATACTTTTGCCCATGCCATCGAGACATTGGCACGCAGACATGGTGATGACCTGACTCATGGTGAGGCGGTTGCCATCGGAATTGTCATGGCGGCAAGGCTTGCCGGGCTTTGTCCGGACATTGCTCCGTCGCATGATTGTGCACTTGCAGCACGTTTGGAAGCGGATTTCACGGCATGCGGACTGCCTGTGAGATGTCCGTATGACATACTCGGGATGGCTGAGGTTATGTCAAAGGACAAGAAGTCCGAAGGCGGCAAGGTTCATTTTGTGCTTCCATGCGCCGTCGGTGATGTCAGGATTGTTGACCTTTCAGCCGCTGAAGCCTGTGCTATGCTTAAATGATTGAAAAATGTAACGCACTGGTTTATATCGGGATATGATATGACGGATGCACAAATTTACATAACCGATATTTGATAATTCGCTGATACTTAGGTTGATGCATTTTACGGCACATATGATTTGTACAACTATACAGAATAAGGGACAGGAACAGGTTCTGGAGGCCCTTGAACAATGTGAAATGGCGGAAATACGTCTTGACAGATGTCCGCTCTCAATGGAAGACATTGACGTTTGCTTCTCTTCCGATGTGCCTTTGGTGGCCACATGCCGGATTGAAGTGATTATGGAGAATGAGCCATCATTGCAGGTGGAGGGAATTACGCCTCAAAGCCGGGAGATAAAGGCTGCCCAGATTGCAGAAAAGCGGCTTTGCCGTGCGATTGAAGCCGGTGCGAGATATGTGGATGTGGAGCTGGAAGCCCCGAAGCAGATGTCTAAGCGGGTGCGCGGCATGGCCCATGAAAACGGGACAGTGTTCATAAGATCTTACCATGATTTTGAAAGGACGGATTCTTTCGAGGCTCTCAAGGCTCTTGTGGAGAAATGCCGCTACCATGGTGCTGATGTCGTGAAAATAGTGACTATGGCGCATTCGCAGGAGGATGTTGACCGTGTCATGTCTCTGTATGACTGGGATGCGAAGGAGAACGGGACCGGTCGTCTGATTGCATTCTGCATGGGTGATGCCGGTCGGGAATCGCGTCTGGAGTGCCTTCGGAGGGGTGCACCGTTTACGTATGCGGCTTTGGTGGCGGAAGATGCGGCGGCTCCGGGACAATGGCCTGCTGCTGATATGGCAAAGGCTGTGTATGGTGATTTCCGTTTTGTCGGATCTTGCTCAGTTCCGGGCATGGAAAATGAAGATTCTGCTGTGACGGCATTGCAGATGCCTTCGTCGAAGAGTTTTGCACAGAGGGCCATTATAGCTGCTGCATTGGCAGACGGAGTGTCCCATTTGCGTGGATATACTCATTGTGGGGACAATGATGCGGCTGTTGATGTGGCGAGGGCTATCGGCGCGGAGGTGAATATGGACGGCAATGAGCTTACAATCAAGGGTATTGCTGCTTCGCTCGGCAGTGTGGCCTTGCCTGAACTTCATGTCGGCGAGTCCGGGCTTTTGACCAGGATGATGCTGCCTTTGATGGCGCAGCTTAGCGAAACTCCGGTAACGGTTACGGGTGAGAAGACCCTGCTTGAAAGGCCGCTTACAGGTGCTTCTGAGATTATGGAGGCATTCGGGGCAAAGGTGAAAAATGCTTCAGGGGCATCAGGTCCGGAACAGGAGGGCAATTGTCTGAAAGTTCCTTTTGAGGTGACCGGTCCTTTGTCGGCAGGACGTGCTGAGGTGTCCGGAAAGCATGGGTCACAGCTTATTTCAGGGCTGTTGATGGCCTTGCCTTTTGCCGGACGCAATTCATCGCTTATTGTGCATGAGCCCAAGAGCATACCATATATGTTCATAACTCTTGAGGTTCTCAAGAAATTCGGAATAAAAATCGGCAATGAAATGCTTGGCGGGCGCGATTTCCTTGAGTCGGACGGAGACTGGTCTCTTTGTACGGAGATGGTTTTCAAAATCAAGGGCGGGCAGATGTACAAGGCTGCGGACATTGATTTGGAGGGTGACTGGAGCGCTGCCGCGAATTTCCTTGTGGCGGGAGCCATATTCGGAAAGGCTGAGCTGCAGGGACTTGACACTACGTCTCTTCAGGCGGACCTTTCCATAATGGACATTCTGATGGATGCGGGAGCAAGTCTTTCGCAGCTTGATGGGGAGAAGGGCAATATCACCGTACAGCGTGCGCCGTTGGGAGCATTTTCAGTGGACGCATCCAATTGTCCTGACCTGTTTCCTGTCATTTCCGTGCTTGCGGCGTTCTGTCAGGGCACAAGCCGCATTGCGGGTGTAGGCAGGCTTGCAAACAAGGAGAGCGACAGGGCCGGGGCAATCCTGGAGATGATGTCGCAGATGGGATTTTCTGCAGATATAGAGGGAGATGAATTGGTTGTGCATGGCAAGCCGCTGGCCCAGAGGCTGATGGAAGGCTCCATGCCGAAGGGCGGACATTATTCGTCTCATCATGACCATCGTATGGTGATGGCTCTCAAGGTGGCCGGACTGGGTGCGGAAAGCCCGATTATCATTGATGATGAGGCTTGTGTGGCAAAGTCTTTCCCTGGATTCCTTGAGATGTTCGGCAGGTTATGCAATAATTGAAAATCTAAACGAAAAGAATAATGAACAGTTTTGGACGAAGATTCAGGGTTTCCGTTTTCGGCGAGTCCCACGGGCCTGCAATCGGGGTGGTGATTGATGGAGTACCTGCCGGTATGAGGCTTTCTTCGGAAGATTTCTCAGCCGATATAGACAGGCGCAGGAGCGGTGCGCGCGGTACGACTCCGCGCAAGGAGGAGGACATCCCGGAGATTCTCAGCGGAATCCATGACGGGCATACCACTGGTGCGCCGATGTCGATAATCTTCCGAAACGGCAATACCCGTTCGTCTGACTATGAGCTTTTCAGGGCAGTTCCGCGTCCGGGGCATGCTGACCATGTGGCTGATGTCAGGTGGCATGGCTATAATGATGCGAGGGGAGGAGGACATTTTTCCGGACGGCTCACTTTGCCGGTCGTGGCTGCCGGTGCTGTTGCGAAGAAGCTGCTCTCCGGATGTGGGGGAATCAGTATAAGGGCGTCTCTGGTTGAGGTTGGCGGAATAAGCTGCCGACTGGAAGACGGGACTTTGCCGAAGGAGGTTACGGATGCGATTGATGATGCAATCCGGGAGGGTGATAGCCTTGGAGGAATAGTGGAGTGCATTATATGCGGACTTCCAGCCGGAATCGGGGAACCGTTCTGGGACAGTCTCGAGTCAGTGATTTCGCATGCCGTATTCTCTATTCCGGGAGTGCGTGGCGTGGAGTTCGGAGATGGTTTTGCCGCTGCGAGCATGAAAGGTTCTGAGCATAATGACCCTTTGGGATGTGACGGCATTCCGTTGAAAAATGGTGCAGGCGGAATTAACGGAGGCCTGTCCAGCGGTGCTCCGATTGTGTTCCGTGTGGCTTTCAAGCCGACTTCGAGCATCCGCAAGACACAGTTGACTGCTGATGTCAAGACTGGGGTTATGACTGGGCTTTCGGTGCCAGGCCGCCATGACGCGTGCTTTGCCTTGCGTGCCCCGGTTGTTGTGGAGGCGATGGCCGCGGTCGTGCTTGCTGACATGGTGCCGCAGTACCTTTAAACATCGCGCTGACTATGACATGAGGGTGACCAAAAAGTAAATTTTTAGTCACCCTCATTGTTTTTTGAAAAACAGCCCTTATATATCCCCGAAAACTAAGTTTTCGCCCCCTAATGGGGTGTTTCGGACTTCCGGCCCGGTCGCATCGCGACTTTTTAGTCCGGACCATCTTAATCGTTATCGGCTTACCGCAGAACAGAAGACCTTAGGGCTTTAATGTCAGCCTTTGCGTCTGTTCCGGCTGTTTTCATATTCCAGGCAAGTGGGACCTTTCTGGAGACCATGTTCTTTCTTGAAGCGGCTGCCTTTGAACCAGCTGCCTTTGATGCTGTTTCTGCTTTGGCAGGCCTGTTTGATGCGAATGCCGAGAACCCGTCACTTGCAGGAGGGAGAGTGCCTTTCCATACTGCGGAAATAAGGTTGTAGTTCTCGTCCACAAGTTCGATGGTCAGCACATCATTGTCACCCTCTTTGGAATATTTTATGGTCCCGTCTATTGCTGAGGCGAACAGAGACTCATCCGTAAGGTCGAAATACCATGTTCCGGTTGCTGAATCGCCGTCATAAAGCAAGCCCGGAAGAATTCCTACCCCATAATCGAAAGTCATGTTGTACTGTCCTGACTCCGGGAACGGAATTGTCTCGGAGAACCCGGCGGCCGGAGTGTTGAGGTCAATCACTACATAGCTGCTTTCGTCCGCAATCTCTATGTACCAGTTGTCCGTGTCTGTCTCGTAATAGTCCCCGTAATAGCTTATCATCATTTCTGAGTTCTCGGAAAATGTGAATGTCACATCCGAGGTGAGAGTTGACGGTGAAAGGGAACCGGATGAAGAATTGTCTTCAAAATCAATTTCGCCGGCATATGTAGCCTTGACGGACAGGCCGTTCTCGCCATTGAGGTCAGCATTTAAAGCATATCCTGTACCGGAAGGCGTTACGGTCATTGTGCCGCCCGTTATCATGCAGAAATTCTCTGCCTCACCGCTGGTGTTGTATTTCACTATAAATGAGCCGGTAATGTCAAGGATGATTTCTCCTTTCTCGATTGTCTTGGCCTCATATGTGTCATTTACCGTATATGTTCCGGCAGAAAGGCCGATGAAAGATGACGGCTCGTCGAATATGGACAGGAAAAGCGTGTATCCGGCTCCGCTTATGTCTCCCGAAGAATTGATTGGGGCATTTGTAAGTGCCATTTCATATCTGTCTGTCCCTACGCCATAATCATCTCTGTAATATGCTCCTATAGCTATGTTCATTCTCACGTCAATCGGCTCGGTCATAGGAGGAAGGACATCGCTTGCATCCGGGTCGGCTGTTTCAAGTTCGCCTTCGTAGCTGAAGATGAAGTCGCTTCCGTTGGCAAGCTTGAATGTGCCTTTCACTATTTTAGCTGATGCCTTGCTGCTAACCTCCACGGAACCGGATGTGAAATCCGTGCTTTTGACTGCTCCGTCCTTTATGGTCTCGATTCTTGTATAATAGTTGTGAAGCATCCCGTCAGAGAGTTCTTCATCCTTGCCTTGCAGCAGGTATGTTCCGTCAGGAAGCTCTGCCGTTTGCCATGACTCGGATGCAACTGAGCTGTAGAAGTCAAGTTTTACCATGTATCCGTCTCCGGAAGGAATCAGGTATCCGTCTTCATCCTCGGTAATCGGGGTGCTGCAGAAGCCGATGAAGTAGTTATACAGTCCTTCTGTCTGCCTGTCTCCATAATAAAGAAGGGCGGTGGCGTCTTCCATCACTATTGTATTTTCTTCTCCGCCTGGAGACGGAACCGGCGGCAGTGGTGAATCTTCTGGTTTTTTGCATGATGATGCAAGGCCTGCGAGAAGCAGAATCGCCATTACGGCGAGGGGAAATCTGTTCATGATATAAGAATTTTATTGTGCCTTTCGGCTGTTGGGTCCATTTATTGGTTTTTCCTGGCATGCAGGCTGTTTATCCATTCTGCAATGTCTTCTGGCACTTCCGGAGAAATGGTTTCTTCAATGTTGTAGTATTCTGTCGGATGTCCCGTTGTGCAATGCTGAAACATATGATTCAGTTCCGGATATGCTTTTGTATCTGCGTGCGGCACAAGCGTGCGTATGGCTGCGAGATGGTTTTCGCACAGTACCTGACTGTCTTTTTCTCCGTTTATCGCAAGTACGGGGCATTTCACTTCTGATATATACGGAGCCGGGTCCAGTGCCATCAGATATTGCATATATGCATTCCCGGTTGCCTTTGTATGGGATATTACGTTTTCCGCATATGCCTTCGCATCCTGTCCTGACATTCCGGTGAGAACTGCTATTCTGATTGTCTGGTCGAGCAGGGTCTTCTCTCCAGTCTCCGCCATTCCTGCCATCGAGACGATAAAATCCGTCAACCCGTCCGCGGCAAGCATGAATGCTATAGTGCCTCCCTCACTGTGTCCGAGTGTTCCTATGTGCTTGAATCCTAAGCTCCTGAGGTAAGTGACACCTGCATGTGCATCTTCCATGAATGTCTTTGTAGTTGCATTTGATGCATCTCCGGTTGACTTGCCGTAGCTTCTGTCATCATATCTTAAAGAGGCGATTCCGTTTTTTGCGAGGACATCTGCAATTATGGCGAAAGGCTTGTGCTCAAAGATTTCCTCGTCCCTGTTCTGCAAGCCGCTTCCGCTTACCATCAGAACGATTGGTGTTTCTTCGGACATGACGTGCGGAGTTGTGAGAGTGCCGCTCAGCACGGCGTCGCTGTTTGTGAATGTGACCTCTTCCGTATTATATGGGAAAGGCGGTTTCGGGGTCTGAGGTCTGTTGGCGGCCGGTTTGCCCCTCTTGAATGTAAGCGGAAACTCCATACCCACCTGCCTGAAAGTTCCGACAATAGTATTGCTGAGATACAGCCCCTCGTATGAGGCTCCAAGCATCGGGATTGAAAGCTTGACTTGTGCAGATTCAGTACCGGTGATTTCTACCGGGATGTCTTTCGCGCCTTGTGCCGGCACATCTAAGGTGCAGACTTCTCCAATGTGAAGGACCATTGCCAGCTCAATGTCTTGCACTGACAGTTTTCCTGTCCATGTCCCCTTGAACGGCTGGCCGGATGCCGCCAACGACAGCAGTGCTATGGCCGCAATAACTAGTGTCTTTTTCATATGCAGTTGTTTATGGCTGTTTTTGTGTTGTTGGCATGCCGTTCCGCTTGGTCGCCAGTTTTATTTGCCGTTGTTTTTATTGGTTCTTATGTCTTCGTTTTATCTTGCCGTTCCAGGTGTGATTGATGGTGATTATACAACTATACCCAGTTTAAATGGCTTATAAAAGACGGCAACATGTTTTTTGTCCGGCATTGACAGGACTCTCTGCATCGTATGATGCCATCCTCTATCTGCCAGACCATGACAAAGATAATAATTGTCCCGGAATTATCAAGTAAACGGCATCTATTCATGTCATCATAGAAGCTGGTTCCAAATTCACAATGACTGCCGGCAATAAAATCCGGATTTGACTTATGGCCCGCTTGTTCCGATATAGTGTTGCTGCAAGTTGTTGCACAGCCTGGAAGCATTAAGACATGGCTTTTGCGGCTTAATGTTTTCTCCGGCCATTTTGCGGCTGCTTAATGCCTTTCATGTGACCTAACATCTTGTCTATCATCGGAATGCTTAAATGCGATGCCCCAAATCAGGGGAATCGTTTTCTTGTAAAATCATGATATGCTGTGCCTTATGTACCATATGCCAGGCCGTGGATGGAAAAGCGAAATCGTTTATTAGTAATGGATTAAGCAAAGACGGGAATGCGATTCCGCATTCCCGTCTTTGCATTTGATTTATAGTGAGTTGGGTGTTTGTGCCACGTGCTAACTGGTACAAGTATAGAGACCACGTGGCAGTATCCATGAAATTCCAATTGAGGATCGATAGGAGAGCTGAAAATAATGTTCTATCCACCGAAATGGCATTCTGGGTGGATGCCACAGAGTAAAATCATAAGCTGCCGCTGCGGAGGCGTTTGGACATGGCTGCAAACAGCTTCATGATTTCGTTTATGAACATGGCGGATGCGGAAAGGCCGGCAACCTGTATCCATTGTACCGGGGTGAGGGACGTTACCTTGAACAGGGCCTGCACTCCCGGTACGAGAAGGACTACAAGCATGGCGGCAAGGACGAAAGCTACCGAACCCCAGAGGAATTTGTTGCTGAACAGGTTGCAGAATGCGTTTCTCATGCCGCTCCTTATGCTGAAAATCAGGCTCATCTGCGAGAATGCGAGAGTTGCGAAAGCCATTGTGCGTGCTGTGGCGAGGGCCTGGGCTGAAGATGTCGCCGCTTCCGATTGCATTCCAATCAAATAGGCGGCAAGAGACAGGCCTCCTATCAGCATTCCCTGGAACAGGACCTTGAGCGAGAAGCCACGTGTGATGATTCCCTGCTTCGGGTCAATCGGACGCCTCTCCATTATTCCATGCTCGGCCGGCTCGAAACTCAGCGCGAGGGCGGGAAAGCTGTCAGTCACCAGATTAATCCACAATATGTGCACAGGGAGCAGAGGAGTGACCAGATTGCACAGAACAGCAATGAAAAGCACGAGAATCTCACCGAGATTGGTCGAAAGCATGAACTGGATGGACTTCATCAGATTGTCATAAATCCTTCGTCCCTCTCCGACAGCCGAGACTATGGTGGCGAAATTATCATCTGCAAGCACTACGTCAGCCGCTTCCTTTGAAACATCAGTTCCCGTAATTCCCATTGCAACCCCTATGTCGGCGAATTTCAATGCCGGGGCATCATTCACTCCGTCTCCCGTCATCGCCACCACATTCCCGTTCTGCTTGTAAGCCTTTACAATCCTCATCTTGTGCTCCGGGGCGACACGTGCGAATACGGACGTATGCTCAGCCGCCTTGCGCAACTGACTGTCAGTCATCTGTCCGATTTCAGCTCCGGACAAAGCCATGTCTCCGTCGTTCATTATGCCCAAGGACCGCGCTATCGCCTCTGCTGTAATCAGATGGTCTCCTGTTATCATTACCGGCCTTATTCCAGCCGCGCGGCATTTGGCCACGGCTGCCTTGGCTTCCTCTCTCGGAGGGTCAATCATTCCGGTCATGCCTAAGAATATGAGGTCTTTTTCTATGCTCTCAGGGCTGATTTCCTCCGGAACGGAATCAATATGGGCATATCCCATTGCAAGCACCCTCAATGCCTGGCCTGCCATTTCAAGATTTGCCCTTGCCGCATCCTCCTTGTCCTTGTTCTCCAGCGGACGCGTCCCGCCGATGCACTCAATCCTCGTGCAGCATTCAAGTAGCTCGTCCAGCCCTCCCTTTGCCGCCACAAGGAAACCTCCCTCCGGAAGCCTGTGGACCGTAGTCATAAGCTTTCTCTGCGAGTCGAAAGGAATCTCCGCCACACGGGGAAGCGACTTGTCAAGCTCTTCCTTGTCTATGCCGAATTTCAGTCCGAGGTCTGCCAATGCGGTTTCGGTAGGGTCTCCGAGGGTCTGCTCACGGCCTTCCTCCCCGGAAATCTCCGTGTCGTTCGCAAGCACGGCAGAACGTATCAGAAGCTTTTCCGCAGGACTGAGGGTGGATTCCGTCCGCTCTCCTGCCGCCGGCTCTGTCCCTGCCGCCCCTGCAAATCCAGGCAGTGTCCGGACACTACCGCAAGAATATATCGAAGTCACGGTCATCCTGTTCTGTGTCAGTGTGCCGGTTTTGTCCGAGCATATGACAGTCGTGCTCCCGAGAGTCTCCACTGAAGGCAGATTGCGCACAATGGCGTTCCTTTTTGCAAGCCTCTGTACACCGATTGCAAGCACGATGGTGGAGACCGCCGGAAGTCCTTCCGGTATCGCTGCCGCTGCAAGCGAGACAGATGTCATGAACATTGAAAGCATGTCTTTTCCGTAAAGCATTCCGGTCGCGAACATGACGGCACAGATTGCCACTGCGGCAATCGCAAGGAATTTGCCGAGCCTGTCAAGCTTGTGCTGCATGGGGGTCTTCATGTCCGGCACGGACTGTATCATGGACGCTATCCTGCCGACTTCAGTGTCTTTCCCGACAGCAGTTACAATTCCCCGTCCGTGTCCGTATGTGACTCCGCATGAGGCGAACGCCATATTGCTCCTGTTTCCCACCGGAACTGAGACGGCAGACTCCGGCTCTTCTCCTGCGTTCCGGGCTATCGGTTCGCTGTCTTTCTCTACCGGCACGGATTCTCCTGTAAGGGCCGCCTCCTGTATCTTCAGATTGGCCGTTTCAGTGAGCCTGATGTCGGCCGGGACTGTGTCGCCTGTGCCTATGACCACAAGGTCGCCTTTCACAAGCTCGCGTGTGGCTATGACATGCACGTCTCCGTCACGCACAACCTTGCAATGAGGTGCGGACATCTGCTCCAGCGCGTCCAAAGACTTTTCTGCCTTTGTTTCCTGGAACACTCCTATTATCGCATTTACGACAGTGATTGCAAGAATTATGATGACATCAGTAAATCCTTCCCCGTTCATTACTCCCACTATTCCGGACACGGCTGCAGCTGCGATAAGCACAAGAATCATGAAACTCTTGAACTGGTTCAGGAATTTTACGGCTAAGCTTGTATGTTTCTTTCTGGTAAATTCATTGAAGCCGTCGCGCTCAAGCCTTTTGCGTGCTTCTTCAGAGGAAAGGCCGTTCTCCATGTCGCATCCGTATTGTCTGCATACTTCTTCAGAGGAAAGCCTGTAAACATCATCTTTCATGGTCAAATAAAAAATTTAATGGAGGTTGCCGATATACCAAAAGCTGTTCCAAATTCTCCGTCCAGATGGTGACAGACTGCTCTTTCCGTCTTTGTGCAAGGCAGCTTCAATGGATATGAAGGCATATAAAAGTCATATCTTACGTCCACTTTAGGTACTTTACCTAAGTGAGTGCATATTTTTGATAATCAATAATATATGATAAAATAAAAACGCATGTGTTTCCACTTCTTGATTTCATCTGCAACAGGATGCATGACGATTTTCATAATTTTGTCACGGTGAAAGCCGGAATGCAGATTGCCGGGAAATTTCTGCAAAGTGTGCGGACATGCCCGCCCGTCAGACTGCATCACAAAAACCCGGACGGCAACCGGCGCAAACCACACAAAACTGACCATTATTAATAATCACTAAATTCTACCGTATGAGAAAATATCTGACTATGGTGGTGCTGCTTTTCACAAGCATGGCTGTCCATGCCCAGCAGCATTCTGTAAAAGGTACGGTGGTGGACCAGAACGGACTGCCGGTAATCGGAATGACCGTTTTGGAACAGGGGACCGGAAACGGTACTACCACTGATGCCGATGGAAACTGGCAGCTGAATGTTTCCTCGGGAGGGGCAAACTTGGAATTTTCCTCCCTTGGTTATCAGACAATTGTCGAGAAAGTAGGCAACCGTGCCGTAATCAATGTAACTTCCGCGGAGGAAGCAATCGCGCTTGACGCTGTCGTGGCCATAGGCTATGGCTCAGTCCGCAAGAAAGACCTCACAACTGCCGTTTCCACTGTCTCCAACGAAGACATGAAGCTGCGTCCAGTCACAGAGGCTTCCGGATTCATCCAGGGAAAAGTCGCAGGTGTGACAGTGCAGCAGACAAGCGGACTTCCCGGAAGCGGAATGACCGTGCGTGTGCGCGGAGCCTCTTCAATAGCCTCATCAAATGACCCTCTCTATGTGGTTGACGGCGTGCCTGTGGGAACCGGAAACTATGCGATAGCATACCTTTCACCTCAGGACATCGAGACTATGCAGATTCTGAAGGACGCATCCTCGGCTGCCATATACGGCTCGCGTGCCGCAAACGGAGTCGTGCTCATCACCACCAAACAGGGCAAAAAGAGCAAAGGACCGCAAATCAGCTTCAACGCTTCCGTCGGACTTGCCAATGTAGCAAAGACATATGACGTCCTGAATGCCGCCGAGTACAAGGACCTTATGGATGAAATCGGCGTAGTGAGCCTGCCGGACGGCCTCAAAGACGAGACTGACTGGTTCAAGGAAACATACAAGACCGGAATCAACCAGAACTATCAGCTCTCCGTATCCAATGCCACGGACAAAATGAGATATTACCTCAGCGGCGGATATTCCGATGAGCAGGGAATACTTCCTGTCGCATACAACAAGAGGTTCAACATGAAGGCCAGCTTTGACTCCGACCTGTTCAGCTGGATAAATGTAGGGGCAAACGTGGCATATTCGCATTACAGGAACAACGGAATCATATCCGGAACAGGTTCAAGCCGTGCCGGCGTCGTGCTTTCCGTCATCAACACCCCGACATACGCAAAACCTTGGAGCGAGACCAATCCGGACTGGTACTGGACCGAGTTCTACGGAGCCAACCTCACGACCCCGTCCGAGAACCTTGCCAGGACGGAAAACAATTACAACCAGACAGACCGCCTGCTGCTCACAGGACATGCCACAATCAAGTTCCACAAGACCTTCCAGTTCAAGTCCACCGTCTCAATGGACCGCAGATGGACCCACAACTACTCCTTCCTCGACCCTATCAAGACATCTTACGGCCGCACGCAGCATGGAACGGCCTCTTCGGAAAGGGCTGACGACATGAGGATGGTATATGACAACATCTTCACATACAACAACTCATGGGATGCCAAGCACAATTTCGAGGCTATGGCCGGCACATCAGCCACGACTTCGAGATGGGAAAACCTCACAGGCTCTCGCAGCCATTTCTCGCCTGACTACGGAAACGCCATCTTCGGAATAAACGGAGGAAACAAAGGCGGTCTCAGGGGCCAGTCTCAGGGCTATGCCAAATGGGCCATCATGTCTTACCTCGCCCGTGTGTCATACAACTTCGACAGCAAATACTACATCACCGCGAACTTCCGTGCCGACGGCTCCTCAAAGCTTGCTCCGGGCCACAGATGGGGCTATTTCCCGTCAGTATCGGCGGCATGGCGCCTTTCCTCAGAGGACTGGCTCAAGGACGTGAGCTGGATAAGCGACCTGAAGATACGCGCCGGCTGGGGACAGCAGGGCAACCAGTCAGGACTTGCGGACTATGCATGGGTGCAGCAGTACCACACCAACTACTATGACTGGACTGACGAGAAATATGCTGACGCGACCCCGACTCTCGGAGGCAAATCCAATATCGGCAACAAGGACCTCACATGGGAGACAACCTCCCAGGCCAATGTCGGAATCGACTGGTCGATGTTCCGTGGCCGCCTGAACGTCACTTTGGACGGATACTATAAATATACGAAGGACCTGCTGATGAGCGTTCCGCTTCCTGCTCCGAATCCGGACATATTCCGTAATGAGGGCGAGATGTCCAACTGGGGAATGGAGCTTGCCGTCAATTCAGTGAACATCGAGAAGAACGGATGGAGCTGGACCACTGATTTCAACATCTCAATGAACCGAAACAGGCTCGAGAAGCTCGACCTCCAGCAAGTTTATTACTACACCCAGACCTCGGAGGCCTTGAGCGAATATGTCGTGAGGATGACTCCGGGAAGGCCTCTCTCGCAGTTCTGGGGCTATACGGCCCTCGGAGTTGACCCTGAGACGGGAATGGTAATATATGAAGACTATAACAATGACGGCAAGATAAATGTCGCCGACAAGCATTATATCGGTGATGCCAACCCTTGGTTCACAGCCGGAATGACCAACACCGTAAGCTGGAAAGGCCTTAGCCTGAGCATCCTGCTGACAAGCTCTGTCGGAAATGACATATACAATGCCTCCCGCATAGAGATGATAGGAATGTACAACGGAAGCAACCAGATTAAGGATGCGGTAAGGCGCTGGAGGATTCCCGGACAGGTTACGGACATCCCGAAAGCCGGAGAACTTGACAACCTCAAGGCTTCCACAAGATGGGTCGAGGACGGTTCGTATCTGAAAATCAAGAATATCACCCTTGCATATGACATACGCCATCCAGCCCTCAAGAAAGCCAATATCTCAAGCATAAGGCCGTATGTGACGCTTGACAACATGGTCACGTTCACAAAATACTCCGGCTATGACCCCGAGATGAGCCAGTGGTCAAGCGCAACGAACATGGGCATCGACTGGGGAACCTACCCTTGCGTCAAGACCGTCCTGTTCGGTGTGAACATCGAATTCTGACATTTGCTTTCATGAGGAATTTATAAATCAATCTGAGGAAAAATGAAAAAGACATATATCACAACTGCGCTTATCTGCCTTGCAGCCCTCTCTTCCTGCGACCTGGACCTCTTTCCGGAGACAGGGTACAGCGAGGGAAACGTGAAGGTTGACGAGAATACGGACGAATCGCAGTATTCCACAAGGGAGGACATGAAAGGACTCCGTGACGCAATCTATGCCAGCTGGACGAAGGATATCCAGGAGAAGGGATATCTTGATTGGCTGGTCTATGCCGAGTGCCGCGCCGACAATGCATATGGCGGAAACCCCGGTACCGGTGAGCTGATGGCCATTGAGGCCAACAAGCAGGACGCTGAGAACAAGAATGTGGTCCGTGACTGGGACTGGTATCTCTCGCAGGTGAGCAACTGCAACAATATAATCTGCAACATAGACCGCATAAAGGAGGCTGACGCTTCCATGACTGACAAGGAATACGGGGAATGGAAGTCCGAAGCATACTGCTGGAGGGCCTGGCTGCTTTTCCAGATGTCACAGATTTGGGGCGACATTCCTCTTGTGAACACCATTCCGCCAGCCATAACTGCGGAAAATATTGAAGAGGTCTATGACGCGTACTTCCCGGCAAGGACTGCGAGGGCGGACATTTATGCCCAGATAATCAAGGAACTGGAGTTCGCATGCCTTAACGCTCCGGATGTAAGCCATACAGACAAGTTCCTCTTTACCAAGGCTTTTGCCCACGGGATGCTCGCCAGGATATATGCCGAGGAGACCGCGCGTGACTGGGCCAAGGTGGCGGAGAATTGTGAGGCTGTTGAATCAATGGGCTATTCGCTGGTGGACGACTATGCCAAGATGTGGGCATATGACGAGACTGATGCGGTACGCAACACTTCCGAATCCATTTTCGAGGTGACATGGACACGCAGCAGCGGAAACTGGGTATGGATGATGTTCCACAGGAATGCATACAACCCGAGCGACAGCTATTCGTGGATAAAATGGATAACTCCGTCCCGTGACCTGATAGCGGCATATGATGCCGAGGGTGATGTGGTGAGGAAGAACGCCTGCATCATAATTGACGAGGCCTCTTGGTCGAACTATTATCCTGGCAGCGAATATGCTTTCATGCACAAGTGCCCGACCAATGCCTCCAGCACCATCCTTATGCGCCTGGGAGAGATTTACCTTCTTCATGCCGAGGCTCTTGCAATGGCGGATGACTATGACGGAGCGACTGAATATGTGAACAGGATACGTCAGAGGGCCGGTCTTAAAGGCATCTCGCGCCCTAAGAGCCGTGATGAGATGATTGAGGCGATTCTGCATGAAAGGCGTCTGGAGCTTGCTTTCGAGGGATTCCGTTTCTTTGACCTTCTGCGTTACGGGCTTGATAAGGCAAAAGCGGTCCATGATGCGATGCCTGGCAAGGACAGGTACTGGCAGAGCAGGTTCCCGCTGTCGGAAGAGACCGTCCTGATGCCGATACCTCAGACTGCGCTTGACAAAAACCCGAGTCTTGTCCAGAACGCCGGATATTGATGTGTAATGAGGGGTGCATGCGACAAGGCACCCTCTTAAAAAGATTTGAATATGAAATTTACAAGGATATTGCTTTTTTCAATGATGGCGGGAATGTGCGCCTGCAACTGCACGACCGAGAAGCCGGAAGACGGGCCTCAGCCTGTAGGTCCAGAGACTCCGCAGCCCTCAGGCAAGGATGTAATTGCCTATGTGACAACTTGTGACGGCTCAAAGCTTTTCGAGGCAAGCGGCTTCGATTTCGGGAAACCGGGCAGCATGTCCCCGTATCAGGTTACATATGACAAGAATTCCGCTTCGCCGCAGATTGACGGCTTCGGCTTGGCTATAACTACTGCTACTGCCTATAACTTGCTGCAAATGAGCCAGGAAGACCGTGCTGCTTTTCTCGGGGAGACATTCTCCAAGGACAAGGGAGCTGGTTCAAGCCTGATTCGCGTGGCGATAGGCGCATCCGATTTTTGTCTCAGGGACAATTATACATGGTGCGACACTCCGGGGCTGGAGAATTTCGCGGTGCATTCCGAGGACAGGGATTATCTGTTCCCGGTATTGAAAGAAATCTATGAAATCAACCCTGACGTCAAGATAATAGGCTCGCCATGGTCTTGTCCCAAATGGATGAAAGGCGGCGGCTCATGGGGGTATGAGGGGTATGACAACGCCGTCCTGGAAAGGAGTTTCGATTCATGGACAAGCGGCCGTCTCAAGCCTTCGTGCTATCAGGCATATGCCGGGTATTTCGTGAAGTGGATAAAGGCGATGCAGGCCGAAGGGTTTGACATCCACGCCATAACGATACAGAATGAGCCTCTGAACCACGGAAACTCCATGTCTATGTATATGCCTTGGAGAGACCAGGCTGCATTCCTGAAAGTGCTCGGACCTGCAATGGACCAGGCCGGCTTGGGGGACGTGAAGATTCTGCTGTTCGACCACAACTACAACTATGACAACAAGACCGACCAGCAGAATTACCCGCTGAACATCTATGCAGACCCTGAGGCTGTCAGATGGGCTGACGGTTCCGCATGGCACAGCTACGGCGGTTCGGTGTCGGAACTTGACAATATCCGTGCGTCAGCCCCTGAGAAGGACATATATTTTACCGAGGCCTCCATCGGGGAGTGGAACTACAATTTCGAAAGATGCCTTGTGGATGACTTCTCGTCCATTTTCCTCGGAACGCTCAGGCGCGGGGGAAAGGGAGTGACATTGTGGAACCTCATGCTTGACGACAAGAAAGGCCCTTACAGCCCTCATGACGGCTCATGCAAGACATGCTTCGGCGGAGTAACAATCAATTCGTCCGACTATAGCACAATCACAAAGAATACCCACTGGTATAATGTGGCTCATGCCAGCGCTGTAGTGAAGCCTGGCGCGAGGATGATGTCCACAGGAGGATTCCAGCTTCCTTCGGGCCTTGAATGCGGCATGTTCCTAAATCCGGACGGCTCAGTAGGCGTGCTCCTGTGCAACAGGAATGCGGACGGGCAGCAGCTTGTGTTCGCCAACACGAAATTCACTGTCAAATATACCGTGCCGGGCAAATGCATCGCCTCGCTTCTGTGGCAGGAATGACGGAGTGCCCGCATGCGGTAAAACAAAGAATCAAAGACATAACACATGAACAGATATATAAAATATTCGATGACGCTCATTTGCGGGGCTGCGGCACTTGTGTCGTGCATGAAGACCCCTGAGCTTGTACTTGCTGACAAGGGGCCCGATATGACCGTGAACAGCTGCACGGAGTCTGCCTATATGGGAGCGGACCTGAAATTTTCCGTGACTGTCAGCGATGATGATTTCGCTCTTTCTACCCTGAAGGCCCGTCTTTACTATGACGATGCGCAGGTGGGTGAGACCGTGATAAGGACAAAGGAGAACGGCACATACGAGGGTTCTCTGACCGCGCCTCTCTACAAGGATATTCCGGACGGAATCGCTTCCGTTGTGTTCGCTTCGCAGAATGTGGGCATGGGATTGACATATGATACCCTCTATGTCAGCCTTAAGCGTCCGGATTTCCCGGAACTTGCTCTCTGTGCCCAGGACGGGGAGGGCACATGGAAGATGAAGAGGACTTCGGGATACAGATACGAGGTAACGGCTGATTTTCCGTCTCTCCTCAAGGCTTTCGTGACCACTCCTGCGGTAAATGCGGAAGGTGAGGTCATCTCATTGGGCTGGGACGGCTCTGCGCTTTCAGCCGGGAATGAGAATCCGATACCGTTCTCGGCCACGATTCCCGGGCAGTACACTGTTTCCGTTGACCTGATGAGCCTTGAGGCTGCGCCTTTCAAATATGTTGTGACGGAGGAATTTGACCTTTCGGAGCAGTCGCCTGAGGCAGTTTACAGCTTGCGTCAGGGACTTGGCCTGAGCTTCCCTCATATTGACGGGATTGCCGACTGGGATCTTGACCAGGATTTCTTTACTGTGGATGATGACAAGAATGTCACTTTCGATGCGGTTGACGGATATTATAAGTTCGTGGCCGACTTCAAGAATACCTTTATCAAGGTGCTTCCTTGTGACGCTCTCGGAAACACTCTCGCTCTTGGCGGCGGATGCGACGGCGCGGTGTGGGCCATCGGGCAGAATTTCGGAAAGCCTGTCATAGGGCCGTCCTGGAACACGACTGACGGGGCATATGCTTTTGCCCAGGTTTCTCCTAAGATATATCAGTTCACACTGAATGTGGGCGGACAGATAAAGGACGGCGTCGCTCTGAAAATATATCACCAGATGGGCTGGGGAGGCGAATTTACGAAAGCTGACTTTGCTTCGTTTGACGGTGCGGGAGTGTTCGTGATGACGGATTCCGGTGACATCAACATCGCTTCAGGGGCCGCTCTTGCCGACAAGAAAGCCTACAGGTTTACGCTTGATCTTCGCCAGGGCGCGTCTGCTGCAGTTCTGAAAGTGCGTGAGGTTGAGGCCATCGGCGGCGCTGCCCTTGACATTTCGGTGAACGGGACAAAGGCCGACAGGCTCTCGAGAAGCATCTATAAAGTCTCTGCCATGTCACTGAAAAAAGGTGATGCCGTCAGCTTCTCAGGCATAGAAGGCATTGCTGACTGGTATTTTGACCCTGACCATTTCACAGGCACCGGCAGTGATTTGAAATTCAATGCCGTAGAAGGATGGTATTCTGTAGAGATGGATATTGATGCCGGTTTTGTTACCGTAAGGCGAGTGAAGCAGGACGGAAAGGCGGCCACATTCAAGGATGAAGGCGCCCTCACAGTCATGGCATGGGGACTTGCCCATCCTGTGATGACAAGCCAGCTCGCATGGGAGAGCGGTGCCTTGATAACTATGGCCGAGATTGAGGACGGGGTTTATCAGTTCTCCGGACTTGCGGTTGAAGAAACCGACGGCGTGACTATGGGAGGCCGCTTCAGATATGACTATCTGTCAATCAAGTTCTTCGGCCAGGCAGGCTGGGGAGACGAGATGGGAGATGTCACCTTGACTGACGGGGCTGCGAAGCTGATTCGTGTTCCGGGCAACATTGAGCTTGCTGAAGGCGTGGAGCTTGAGAAAGGCGCGATGTATGTGATGACCGTGAGGGCTGACAATGCCGGGTTTGCGGGCGGAAAATTCAATTGTACCGTTGACCTTGTGAAAAAATAAGGCTTCTTATTATCTTTGCGCATACTAACCGCAATGTCTTATGAAACACATGTTTTTCTGTATGGCCGCATACGTGGCTGTCCTATGTTCATGCTCCCGTGCCGGTGACAATGTCCTTCTTGAGAAACTCGACAATGTTCTCGGCCAGAAAGAAACCTATCAGGGATATTTCCGTGACAGGATGCAGGTTCTCAAGGACGTGCTTTCGGAGCAGAATGACCTGGAGCAGATATATGGAATAAACAGGCGGATTGCGCAAGGATACAGCGCCCACAGCTTTGACTCTACACTTGTATATTTGCAGAAGAACCGGAGAATCGCCCAGCAATTGGGCGATTCTCTCAAAATCATGGATACGGATTTCCAGCTTGTGAAGTCGTATGTGATGGCAGGCTACAGTGTCGAGGCCGGTGACATCCTGAACCGCTATGACGGACGGACAGTACCGCTTCAGATGCTGAGGGAATATTATGACGCCTCCCATGTATGGTGGGGCGAGATAATGGCCTATACTTCCAAGGGAATCTCAGCGGATGAGAAATGGAAGCAGAGGAACAGTTTCCGTGACCTGCTCCTTTCCGTGACGGAAGAGGGCACTTTCGAGTGGTACGATCTCAAGAGGGAAGAGGCTGAGTCGGAGGGAAACATGCAGGCAGCACGCTCATATGCCGTAAAGATGATGGAACAGACCCAGGAGAATACCCGGGACTATGCCAAGGCCTGCTATTTCTATGCGGACTCGTTCAAAGGCACGGACGGGCATGAGAATGAGGAGTGGCTGATACGCTCTGCAATCGCGGATGTGATGTGCGCCACGAATGACTACGCATCTCTGAACTCTCTGTCCCGTATCCTGTTCACCAAAGGGGACATTGACCGGGCTTTCCGCTATGCGGCCGACCATTGCATGTGCGATGCGCTTTCATACAACGGCAAACTGCGTCCGTGGCAGATTTCTCAGTTCTTTCCGGAGATAGAGAAGGCATACCAGCTCAAGCATGCGCGGGCGACGCGTGTCATGGTCCTGATGATTGTTTTCATTTCCGCGCTTCTTGTGCTGCTTCTCCTTCTGATGCTTTTCATTTTCAAGAGGCAGCAGATATTGGATTCGATACGTCTGAAGCTCCAGGAGTCATATGTGCAGATTGAGGACCGCAACCATGAGCTTGTGGCCATAAACAGCCGCCTGGTGTCACTAAACGCCAGGATGCAGGAGGCCGACAAGGTAAAGCAGGAGTACATTGCCTTGTTCCTGAGCATAGTTTCGGAAAACATAAGCAAGGTGAGGCAATATAAGAACCATGTGCTCAAGGCCATAAGGCAGGGAAAGACCAGGGAGGTAGTGCAGGAGATTGAGATGCTTCCGCCTATTGACGAGGACATATCGGAGTTCTACAAGATGTTTGACCAGACGTTCGTGAACCTGTATCCGGATTTTGTGGATAAGTTCAATGCGCTTTTGGCTGACGGAGCTGCTATAGTGCCCAAGGGGGATGACATCCTGACGCCTGAACTTAGGATTTTCGCTCTTATAAAGCTTGGCATTACGGACTCGAGCAAGATTGCGTCTCTGCTGCATTACTCCGCCAATACGATTTATAACTACAGGGCTAAGACCAAAAACAAGGCACGCGTCTCCAGAGACAGTTTTGAGGAGGCCGTGCGCAATATTGACTGAACAGAAACATTATGATAATGAAGAAGACATTGTTGGTGCCGCTTGCCGGTGCCGTCCTTCTGGCTTCATGCGGCCAGGCGGGCAACGGGAATGCAGGTCCGGTCTATCTTGACGTGGACAGGCCTTTGGAGGAACGCGTCGAGGATGCGCTTTCACGTATGACGCTCGAGGAGAAAGTCAGGGTGCTGCATGCGCAGTCGAAGTTCTCTTCCGCAGGTGTTCCGCGTCTGGGGATACCTGAGCTGTGGTGTACGGACGGGCCTCACGGAATACGTCCGGAGGTGCTTTGGGACGAGTGGGACCAGGCCGGCTGGACCAATGACTCATGTGTGGCCTTCCCCGCGCTGACCTGCCTTGCGGCTACATGGAATGAGGACATGTCCGCCCTATACGGCAAGTCCATCGGTGAGGAGGCGCGCTACAGGGAGAAAGACGTGCTGCTCGGGCCTGGGGTGAACATATACCGCACCCCGCTCAACGGACGCAATTTCGAGTATATGGGCGAGGACCCTTATCTCGCGTCGAAGATGGTCGTTCCGTATGTGCAGCAGGTGCAGGAAAACGGAGTGGCCGTGTGCGTGAAGCATTTCGCACTTAACAATCAGGAGGCAAAGAGGCATGAGTATGATGCCGTAGTTGATGACAGGACTTTGCATGAGATATATCTTCCTGCATTCAAGGCCGCAGTGCAGGAGGGCGGGGCCTGGTCTGTGATGGGAGCATACAATCTGTATCGCGGGCAGCACCTGTGCCATAACGAATACATGCTGAACGGGGTTCTGAAGCAGGACTGGGGCTTTGACGGAGCTGTGATTTCGGACTGGGGAGGCACGCATGACACCGCGGAGTCCATTTCCAACGGGCTTGACCTTGAGTTCGGCACATGGACCAACGGACTGAGGGGTGAGACGTCAAATACTTATAACTCCTATTATCTCGCAGACCCTTATCTTGCAAGGCTGCGCAGCGGTGAGGCTTCCATGGAGGTTCTTGATGACAAGGTCCGCAGGGTGCTCAGGTTGATTTTCCGTACTGCCATGAATACCCGCAAGCCTTTCGGGTCGCTCTGTTCTCCGGAGCATTATGACGCGGCCCGCCGTATTGCCGGAGAGGGCATCGTGCTTCTGAAAAATGACGGGGGAGTGCTTCCTCTGGACCTTTCCTCCACGCGCCGCATTGCCGTGATAGGGGAGAATGCGATAAAGATGATGACTGTCGGCGGAGGTTCGTCTTCTCTTAAGGTGCAGCATGAGTGTACGCCGCTTGAAGGTATCCGTGCGGCTGCCGGGGACAAGGCGGAAATCGTGTATGAACGTGGCTATGTGGGCGATATTTCGGGTGACTATAACGGTGTGGTGACAGGGCAGGATCTTTCGGAGAGCCGTTCGGAGAGTCAGCTGACAGCCGATGCAGTCGCTTTGGCAGCTTCTTCTGATGCCGTGATTTTTGTGGGCGGCCTCAACAAGTCGGCCCATCAGGACTGCGAGGATTCTGACCGTCTCGGCCTGGAACTTCCGTATGATCAGGATAAGGTCATATCGGCCTTGGCAAAGGTTAATCCGAATCTTGTTGTCGTGATTATTTCCGGAAATGCCGTGGCCATGCCTTGGGCAGATGAGGTCAACGGAATCGTTGAGGCATGGTTCGGCGGCTCTGAGGCCGGAAATGCTCTTGCGGATGTTCTTTTCGGCAAGGTGAATCCTTCTGGAAAGCTGCCTTTCACATTTCCTGCAAAACTGGAGGACAACGGTGCGCATGCTCTGGGGGCATATGACCCGGATGCTGTCAGAGTTGAGTATAAGGAGGGAATCTATGTGGGCTACCGTTGGGCTGACAAAATGCAGGTGAAGCCTCTCTTTGCGTTCGGACATGGTCTGAGCTACACAGATTTCAGCTATGGCGGCGCGAAGTGCTCAAAATCCGTAGTCCGTTCCAGTGCTGATGTGCAGGTGTCTGTTGATGTTACGAATATCGGCCAGGTTGCAGGAAAGGAGGTCGTGCAGCTCTATATCGGTGATGACGAGTCTTCTGTCGAGCGTCCGGTGAGGGAACTCAAAGGTTTCCGCAAGGTGGCGCTTGAACCGGGGGAGACGAGGACAGTCAACTTTACGGTCACTCCGGACATGCTGAAGTTCTATGACCCGGCTTCCGGGTGCTGGGTGCTTGAGAAGGGCAGCTTCACTGTGTATATCGGTTCTTCTTCTACGGATATACGCACGACTGCCCGTTTCGAGGTGCGCTGACGCTTTTGTGCTGATTGGTGATGTGCCAAAGGGAAAAGTGGGCCGTAACCGGGTTGTCTGATAAAAAATAATCAGTTATATTTGCCATATTATAATATGTGTTATTCGGGAATATCCCCGATATTCAATAATATGTTATGGAATATACGCTTGATATTTATTCGAGACAGCCTGAGCAGCTTATGGAGCTTATGGCAAGGAACTGCAAGGCAAGGCGGCTTGAAAAGGGATATAGCAGACGGACATTCTCGGAAATGACGGGGATACCTGCCCCTACTTTGGAGCGGTTTGAGAAGACCGGCAAAATCTCATTGGAGTCTTTTTGCAAGATAGTAGTGGAACTGGGTTATTTCAATGAGATGTCCGTCATCCTTTCAAAACCGAAATTCACCACCGGCGCAGAACTCGAAATCATAAACAGAAACAAAAAACGGCAAAGAGGACGATAATCCTCAGTCTTATTTGCAGAGATAGTCTTTGAGGGAGCGGCGGAGGAGTTTGAGGGCACGCTGGATTTCCGAGGTGACTTTGCGGCGGGATACATTGAATCTTGCCGCAATTTGCATATATGTCATCTCTTCCTCTCGGCTTGCCAGGAAAATGTCCTTGGTAAGCTTCGGCATCCTGACCAGTTCCTTATTGAATATTTCCAGGATTTCCTCCCGGTAGAGCCTGTCCGAGAGCCCGCTGTCTGACAATACGCCCAGACTTGTCTCAATTCTCCACCTGGCTTCGTCCGACAATTCGTTCTTGGCCTTGAGAAGAGTCTGCTGTTTGCGCAGATGGGATATGCATCGGGCACGGACGCACATGTACAGGTAGCCCTTGATATTGTCTTCTCCCTCCAGTGTCTCCCTGTGCTCCCAAAGATACATGAAACTGTCCGTAACAATGTCCTTTGCGGCATCGGAGTCGTTGATGTAGGAAAAGGCAATATTCTCGAAACTGCTCCTGCACTCGAGAAAAAGTCTCCCGAAAGCTTCCGCTGTCAATTGCATGATTCCCTTTTATGATAAATTTATTGCGCCTTGGAAACAGCTGTCAATAAAGACTGGTTCCTTGCGTTGAGGGCGCAAATTTATAAAACTTTTAAAAAAGGAAAGGGCCGGGTCCCGCAAAGGGGGCCCAGCACATCTTTCCAAAGCTGTCATGAAGCTGTCTTTACATCCATTTGGTGTCAATCATTGTCGGATTGGCGCTCGTTCCGACAGCCTCATATCCATGTCCGGTCTCGTCCGGAACGTAGTTCCTTCCGTTACGGGTCTCATATTTGTTCATTCTCCAGTAGGCGAGCAGCCCGTCTGATGAAGGGTCGACATAGTTCATGTTGTTGGCTATCTCGGACTGGCTCAGCGCTCTCGTCCAGACTCTAACCTCTGCGATATATCCGTAGAGGTAGCGTCCTCCGCCGTATGACGCACCGATCTGGAAACCACCTGAGTTGTCGCTTGTCAGGTCAATGGTCTCGCCTGCAGTCTGGGTGCCGGTCACATATTGCCCATCGATGTAGATGTCCCATGTGGAACCTGTCCATACGGCGGCTATGTGATACCATTTGCCTGTTTCGCAAAGCTTGTCGGTTGCGGCCGGCTGATATGAGGCGTGGCAAATCTGCACACAGTTGTTAGGAATTTTCACGTCTCCGAAACGCACTCCGCACATGCCCTCGATACCCATTATTGAGCTGATGTAAGGGTCGCTTGACTGGAAGCGGTCCACTAATACCCTTGACTCGAGAGTGACCTGCGGAATAGCGGCAAGGTTGTCGTCCTGCTGGAATGAAGGTACTGTGTATTTGTTGTAGCCGAGATAGATGGCCTTGCTTATGACTGGAGTCTTGAGGACAATGAAAAGTGTCCTTGACGGTTCCAGGACGCGCATCGCGCTTACTGACTTGATGCTGACGGGAATGCAGTATGTCACTCCTTCCGCAAAGTCATCCATTGTGGTGACTGTCACGTCGACTGCTTCTGACAGGTTGTGTCCCGCGAGGATGGCAGTTGAGTAGGAACTGAGCGTGAAACTTCCTTCCGGAGCCATCTGATAATTTTTCCCGTATTTGGCATTGAAGCCATCAATGAGGTCTTCGCGGATTTCAAGCTCGATGCTGATGTCCTCTGTCGCCTTTACTGAAGACATCACGGTAAATGATGTCCCGTCAGGCGGAGTGTCAATGGTGATGGTCTTGTCCGGAGTGCTCTGGGCATCCGTCATGAAGATGGCGTCGTATGGCTCAGCCACATTGGCGCAGCCTGCCGCAAATGCGGCCGATGCCAGGAATATGATTGAATTCTTGATTTTCATATCTGTTGTCGATGGTTAATTAGTTTGCAGGTGCCAAAGATGCGTCTGAAAGAGAACTGGACATATTGCCTCCGGCAGGGTTGACATCCTGTATCGCTCTGCGCATGTATTTGTACGGCATGTCGGAATGAGCGTACTCGTACTCCATGTGATAGGCTCCGAATCCGCCGGCAGAGCCTTGCGTAGGGTTGAACCTGGCCATTCCGAGCAGGGAGTTCACCACCTGGCCGTCGCGGCATGTATGATTCACGCCGCCGTTCTTCCAGTATGACTCGAAGTTCTCGGCGAAAATGTACTGCTCCGGCTTCCAGCCGGCCCTGTCCGCATTGTCAAAACGGCCCTGAAGGTCAGAGTATCCGCTTGAAGCATAAGACTGCACGATTCCGTAGTCGAAAAGTCCGGCATATTCGCCCCTTACGGCATAAGGTACACCGTCTATCATGAAAAGCCTGCCTGTGCCTGATTTAGGGCCTACATATTTGCTCATTTCGGTTATCGTCCTCAGGAACAGGTCCGGTGCAGGGTTGCCTACCATAGGTCCTCTGGCTCCGAATCCAGGTTCATAGTCAATGTCGATACCGTCATAGTTGTATTTCACCATGGAGTCCTGGCAGTATGCCTTGGCGAAAGCCTCGATGCATTTGTTCTGTTCCTCTGCGGATACGTTAGGCCACCCCTCGCATCTGAATGGCTCAGGAAGGTCATCAAGGAAGATTGTGTAAGTGACTTTAGTTCCTTTCACTTTCTGGACGAACTCCTTGTCGGCAATCTGCTCGGGAGTCAGGTCGTACCACTGGCTCCAGATGGACAGGATGTCCATGGAGTCCGGAGCACTCACCAGACGAGTCTGATATGAGGCACCGTTTGCGGTCCAAGAGCCGTACCAGCCGAAAGCCACCTTGTGATGTGTCTGCTTGTATGCACGCAGTGCCTGGTAATACGCATCATCCCTTACGATAGGTGACTGCTCGTCCGGGTGCTGTACGATGACGCGCTCAGGTGTAATCCAGTCTGCACATCCGGCGAAGATAAAGCCTGTCAAAAGGCTTAATGCTGAATATTTTATGATTTTATTCATCTTGTTCTGCTGTCTTGTTATTTGTTATTTCTTGTCCCACCAAAGTTTGGTGTCTCCGGTGTCCGGTCCTGCAAGAAGGCTGATGGCTTCTGTTACGGCAGGCGCGTTGTTGGCATATTCGGAACGCGGGAAAGTCATTCTCCTTACCTGCTTCACCGTGCTGACCTTTCCACCGCTCATGTTGTTCACAATCTGGATGACTTTAGGGTAGCCTGTACGGCGGAATTCCGACCATGCCTCCTGTCCGTTAGGGAACATTGCGATGTACTTCTGAGTGATTATGCGCTCAAGCTTGGTTTCGTTGCCCGCCGATGCGTCCCATTTCGGAGTGATTGACGACGGCTGTCCTGCCGAGTTCCTTGTGGAGCTGGTGTTCTTGTCTTCGAATGCGGCCGGTGTCCTTGTGCTGTTCATGTAAGCGGCTGCGTCGGAAGAGCTGAGCCCGTTCTCGGCGAATGAGAGTTCGATGCCGGTCTCGTATAAAGTCTTGTCATCTCCTCCCATGTTCCAATTGAGCATTGCGCCTTCAGCGCGGAGGAATGCCACCTCGGAAGCAAGCATCCATACTACAGGAGTGTTCTTCTCCACATTAGGGATTGAAAGCGGCTTGTAATTTTCCTTGAGCATAGTGCGCAGGCCGCAACGTGCTCCATGGTATCCGCCTCCCTCTACTGTCGCCTCCTTGAAATATTTAGGAAGTCTCGGGTCTGAATATCCGTTCATGTATGCGTCGATTGTCGCACCCATGCGGGTGTCTGAATATGCGTTCCAGACTTCCTCAAGAGGGTTGAAGACCTGTATCGTTCCGGAGCTCTTGAGCCATGCGCCGTCTGTTGACTTGGTCATTACGCCGTCCGCCACAGCCTCCTCCGCATACTGCCGTGCAAGAGCCGGCTCCACGAAACGTATGCGCATCGCCATACGGAGCTTCACTGAGTTGGCAAGCTTGAGCCAGGCCGAGTAGTTGCCCTGATATATGAGGTCAACTGAGTAGAGAGGCGGATTTGCAGAAGAGCCTTCAGATGCCGCTGCGTAACTCTTAAGTGTTCCGATGGCCTCGTTGAGGTCTTCCAGAAGGGTCTTGTAAACGGTCTCCTGGGAGTCGTAAGGGCTTACGTCCTCGCCGAAATGAGTGAACGGCACCGGACCGTAGATGTCGGTCACGCGCTGGATTGCCATGACTTTGATGACCTCGGCGATGGAGAAAGACGCCTCGTCAATCTGTCCGTTGGCAAATGCGTATTTTATGTTCAGCCATGCCGGCATCACCTTGGTGAATGCGACAGAGAAAGGAACGTTGTTGTAGTCTGTTCCGTCCAGGTCATAAGTGCAGGTGTATGAACCTCCGTTGAAAGCCTGGATAGGTGCAAGGTAGCCTGCGAAAGAGTCGCCCATGAGGTTGCATGCACGCTGGAACTCGTTGGCTCCCTCGTCGCTGCACGGGATGACAGCGTCCATCTCCATTGTCGTGATGTATGATTTCACATCAACCACCTGGACCGCGTCAGGATTCGTATTGTAATCCTCGTATGATTTTATGCAGGACGAAAGAGCCATTGAGAAGATGGCTGCCGCCGCTCCTGCCTTGATGTATGTTTTCATTGTCATTGGTCTGTGTTTTTAGAATTGAAGTCTTACACTGAATCCGAGATCCCTTGTGCTTGGCTGCATGAAAAAGTCCAGTCCCTGATAGTAGGTGCCTGTGGATGCAGTAAGTTCAGGGTCGAACGGAGCCTTGTTGTAAATCATCCAGAGGTTGTGGCCCACGAGTGACACCGTCATGCCGAGCTTGTCCTTGAACCATTTTCTCGGAAGGTCATATCCGATGGACAGCTCACGGAGACGGACGTTCGTCATGTCGTAAATATAGTGGGCGAGCATTGAGGTTCCGTTTCCGTTGTTTGCGTAGAATGTCTTTGCGTCAGGAATCTTCTGGTCCTCCGAAATCCATACTCCACCGTTGTCACGTGCGTCTGCCGATGCCTTGGATGCACCCCAGCGGTCCATGAGGGCCTGTGTTGCGGATGCTCCGCGCCCTCCGATGCGCGCGTCGATGAGGAAGCTGAGGGAAACGCCCTTGTATGCGAAAGTGTTGTTCCATCCGAGCCTTGCCTTCGCCTCGGTGTTTCCTCCGTAAATCCATGTGTTAGGGTCAGTAATGACTGTGTTCGAGTTAGGGTCCACATAGATGCGTCCCTGGTCATCTGTCTTGAGTCCGGTCACATAGAAGTCTCCGATGGAGCCGCCTTCTTTGATTTTCATGCGGTATCCGCCGTATTCGAAGTTCACTTCATCCACGTCTATAGGCTTTCCGGTCACGTCAAGTGCCCCTTCCGGTATGAGTTCCTTGATTTTGTTCTTGTTCATTGAGAACGTGAACTGGGTTGACCAGAAGAAATCGTTCCATGTGTTCTTGAATCCGAGCGCGGCCTCCAGACCCCAGTTGTTTACTTTTCCTGCATTGATGTATGCCTTCTTGTAACCTGTTGAAGGGGCTGCGTCATATTCGAAGAGCTGGTTGTATGTGTTCGTGTTGTAGTATGTCAGGTCGAGCCATACCATGTCCTCGAGGAACTTGATGTTCATACCGGCCTCCCATGACTTGGTGCGCTCAGGGGTGAGGTTCACGGCAGGGGCATATGTGTCCGACTCGATGATACCGCCTGTCTTTATAGGCGTGTTTACGCCTGTGATGTAGCGCTGAGGGGCGTTTCCGACCTCAGCATATGAGCCTCTTACCTTAAGGAATGAGATTCCTGCCGGCTTGAGGTTGGCCATTGATGAGATGACGGCTGACAGACCGACCGACGGGTAAAGCATGTTAGGCGTCTCTGTGAAAGCGAGCTGCGAAGGCCACTCGTTGCGCAGTGTCGCATCAAGGTAGAGCATACCTTTGTATCCGAACTGGAGTGTAGTGTAGATGGCCTGTGTCTGGTCGCGGTAGCGGTCAGTGTAGGGCCTTGTCTGCGAGTGCGTCATGCTGATGTTGTTCACTGAGAACTTGTTGGCTATCGTTGCAAGGTGGCCCTCAAATCCTGACGCATTGTGCACGTCGTCCATGATGCTGGCTCCGAGGTTGAAGAGGAGTGAGAAGTCGTTATTGAAGAACTTCTTGTCTATTGTCAGGAGAACGTCACCATAGAAGTTGTTATGGTTGATTTTGTTGTCCTGATAGTTACCGAACTCGGAAGCGAAGAGCGTGTTTGATGACGCGTAGATTTTCCTCGTATAATTCATTGAGGTGTTGTCCAGACGTGCTCTTCCTGTTACCCACATCCATTTGGTGATGTTCCATTTGAGTGTTCCGGTGAAGGTGTAGCGGTGAGCCGTGTTCTCGAAAAGCTCCCTGTTGGTCTCCCAGTAAGGGTTCTCTACTCCGTCCACGAACTCCAGCGGCCAGAACTGCCTCATATAGCCGGCATTGGCGTCATATCTCTCGTAAATCTGGTATTTGGTGATATCATCTCCCCTCGGGAACAGGTATGTGGCCACGAGCGGGTTGTGATAAAGTCCCTGGATGGTAGGGTTGCGCTTGTACTGTCTCATGTAGCTTCCGCTGACATCAAGGACGAGCTTGTCTTTAACGAGCTGCGCCGTGTTGCGGATTGAGAAGTTGTAGCGGTTGAATGTGTTGTTGTGTATCAGACCTCTTGAGTTGAGTGATGAAGCCGAGAAATATGTCTGGTTCATCGCGTTTCCGGCAGATACAGAAAGTGAGTTCTGTGTGTTGTAGCCGGTCTGGAAGAAGTCAGCCGGGTCATATGAGGTAGGAGTCTCAAGCTTGGTTCCCCAGCTCATTGACGGTGCTGTGGCGTCTGTTCCGTATGTGTTCTGGAACTGCGGCATCACGAACGGCGAGGAGAAGGTCGTGTTGTTCGAGTAGTTTACGCGAAGTTTGCCTTCCTGGCCTTTCTTGGTAGTGATGAGGATGACACCGTTTGCTCCCTGTGAACCATAAAGGGCAGCAGCCGTGGCACCGGTGAGGATTGACATTGATTCGAAGTCCTCCGGGTTGAGGTTGGCGATGCCCTCGAAGTCACCTCCGTCCGGAGTCTCGTAATATCCTTCTGTCTGGGCAGAACGGAGGTTAGGCATAGGAATACCGTCTATCACATAGAGGGCGTTGTTGTTTCCGCTGATGGACTTCACGCCTCGCATGATTACACGGGTGGAACCGCCGGCTCCGGATGCGCTCTGGTTAATCTGCAGACCTGCGATTTTTCCTGAGAGCGAGTTGACGAAGTTGGCGTCCTTTACGACGTTCACGATGTCCCCGTCAACTTTCTGCACGTTGTAGCTCAGGGCCTTCTCTTCGCGCTTGATGCCGAGTGCCGTAACGACAACATCATCAAGCACGGTAGCCGCCTCGTTGAGGGTTACGCTGATGCTGGTCTTGTCACCTATCTTTACTGTCTTGGTCTCATAGCCGAGAATGTTGAACTCAAGGCTCTTTTCTTTCGCTGGGGGGGGGCACCTGTATTGAGTAGCTTCCGTCAAAGTCGGTCACAACTCCGGTTGCGGTTCCGGCTATGATTACGGCAGCTCCGGCAATGGGCTGTCCCTGTCCGTCGGTGACGAATCCGGACACGGTTGCCGGTCCCTCCTCCGCCTTGGCGGATTTCATGGACAGGATTATGTAGGTGCCGTCAAGGCTCCATGTCACATCCGTGCCTTTGAATATCTGTCCCAGGGCGTTCTGCACTGGAACATTGCTGACATTCACAGATACTTTCTTCTGGATGTCAACACCTTTGTTGATGAACAGGAAGCGGGACTGTTGCTCAATCGCCTTGATAACCTGCCCGATAGAAGCATTTTCCATGCTCAGCGTTATGCCGGTATCCTTGTTCTGGGCCGTTGCCAGCCAAGATGTCAGGAGCAGCATCGCTACAATTCCGGAAATTTTTCGGAATGCGTTTAAGAATGTTGCTTTAGTCATACGTTAATAATGTGATTTGATAAAGTATATTATGGAGCGGATATTTCTATGCCGCGCCTTTTTTCTGGTTGTTGCTTCCGGGCCTGCATCTGTATTCCTTGCCGATGTTGCCTGTTGTGGCCTTGTATAGTGTAACCTTGCTTAGCGTTGTTTTGCTTTGTCTTGCCTTGCAGTGTCATGCTGCACTATGTCGCCGCACCGTATGCTTCTGTGCCGTGCAGCCGGAAAACCGGGAGTGCCGGATTATTGGAATGTGTCTGGCTCCTGTGTCATTAATGTGGTTTTATGGTTATTAATATATTGTTATAGTGTTGGTTGCGTCATTGATTCTGAATCTGAAGTCTGCGGTTCTTTGCAGGATTCTAAGGGCATTGGCCACCCCGTCGTTCACACGGATTTTTCCGCTGACCTCGCTGATGTCCGGAAGCTGATGCCTCTGTATCTCAATGGTGACTCCGAATGCCTTTTCAAAGTCTCTCATGATGCGGTCGAATGTCTTTCCTCCGATTTTGATGAGTCCTCTTGTCCAGCATATGTCGTCCTGACCGCTGATTTTCTCCATTTTCATGATTCCGTTCTCAATCCTTATCACATCGTTCGGATTGAGTATCACGCCTTTGCGTTCCGGGTCAGAGAGGTTGACCACCTTCACCCTTCCTTCAAGCAGTGTCGTGGTGAATATGCTGCTTTCCTTATATGCCTCCACGTCGAATTTTGTTCCCAGAACGCTTACTTCCGATGTGAATGTCTTGACAATGAACGGCTTTGATTCATCATGCACAACATCGAACATTGCTTCTCCAGTGAGATATACCTCCCTCTTGTCTTTGCGGAACACGACAGGATATTCGATTCTTGCTCCCGAATTAAGGTGCACTGAGGAGCTGTCTGGCAATGTGATGATGAAATGTTCTCCCAAAGGTGCCTCGACGGAGGTCATCTGTGACGATATAGAGTCATAGGTAAGCTCATGGGATATATATCCGGTGACAACGGCGAGAACAATTGCCGCTGCGGATGAAATTGCCGCAAACCATGCGAACTTGTGTCTTCCTGCCGCTTTTTTGCCGGAAACCTCCTTCGCATTGGCCCGTGAGGCAGCTCCTGCTGCCGTCAAGCCAGACATGCCGGTAAGGTCTATTATGGAATGAATTGCCTCGATTTCCCTGCTGCATTCTTCCGGAGACTCACTGTACCACTTCGCAAGCATTTTCTCCTCTTCCGGAGTGGCCTGTCCGCGCAATGCACGATATATGATTTCTTCGTGATGATTTTTCATTTCTTTGCACCTTTACGCTAATATAAACGCAGAACCCCGCCATGTTTACATCTTTTTTCGCAGAAATCGCGCAAAATTCCTTTCATCCCGCTCCTCTGCCGGTCTGATCTGTCTTCGCCGTTGTCCCGGTCCCGACTTCCGCCTGCCTCAGTTCATTCTCCTGGTGCCGCTTTCTTCCTGCCCCCGGATACCGCCTGCCCAATCCTTTATCTGCCCCTAATCAGAAAACGGTTTAAAAAACGCGCCGGATTTTTACCGAATGCTCCCGAAATGCAATTCGGTTTAAGAATCGCCCGATATTTTAACCGTTTTCCCATTTTCTCATTGCATCCTGCCACCCGTAGCGTATGATTGCCTGCGGAACATAAGACTGCCATCGTGGCAAAACCCGCATCAGAACATCGTCAACCGATTATCAAAGCCTGCATCCCAAACAAAATTGGCGGCACAACCCCGTAAGGTCATGCCGCCAACTCATATTGGTTAGCCTGTGGCTTCTACAGCCCGAAAGCCTCCTTCACCGCATCAACCGAGTCAAGAAGCTCCCAGCCGAAGAACTGCACATATTCCTGTGTCTTCTTGCCGTTGCGCATTATGGTCACGGACTCCTTGTAAGGCTTGCGTCCTACATGCCCGTAAGATGCCGTAGGCTCATAGATAGGCTTCTTCAGTCCGAATTTCTCTATGATTTTTGCTGGGCGAAGGTCAAACATCTCATTGATTTTCCCTGCAATGAACGCATCGCTGAACTGCTTGGCCGAAGCTTCGTCAGACGGTTTTACCCCGTCCTGCACTCCGTTCATGTCAAGGGCAGCCGTGCCGTATGTGTTCACGAAAATGCTCAGAGGACGGGCTACGCCGATGGCATATGACACCTGAACCAGCATCTCACGGGCCACACCTGCCGCTACCATATTCTTTGCGATATATCTCGCGGCATATGCAGCGGACCTGTCAACCTTGGAAGGGTCTTTTCCAGAGAAGGCTCCGCCTCCGTGCGCACCCTTGCCTCCGTATGTGTCAACGATAATCTTGCGTCCGGTGAGTCCGGTGTCTCCGTGAGGACCTCCGATTACGAATTTGCCGGTAGGGTTCACATGAAGGATGAAGTCTCCCTTGAATAAGGCGGCCGTTTCAGCAGGAAGCGACTCTATGAGCATAGGCAGAAGAATCTCTGACACGTCTTTGCGGATTTTGGCCTGCATCGATTCGTCAACGCGCTTCTGCCCGTACTGGGCCACCGCGTCTGCATATGACATTTTCCCCAGCTCTGCAGGAACGAACTCGTCATGCTGTGTAGATATCACTATCGTGTGAACGCGCACAGGCTTTCCGGTCTCCCCGTCATACTCGATGGTGAACTGTGACTTGGAGTCGGGCCTGAGGTACGGCATAATCTCCGGTGTCTTCTTGCGGATGTCAGCAAGTATGCGCAGTGCCTGGTGTGACAGCGCGAGAGGCAGAGGCATATATTCCTCTGTATCGCAACATGCGTAGCCGAACATCATTCCCTGGTCACCGGCTCCCTGTGCGTCCGCATCTTCTCCCGTGACTCCGCGGTTGATGTCCGCGCTCTGCTCATGCACGGCAGAAAGCACTCCGCATGAGTTCCCGTCGAACATGTAGTCCGCCTTATTGTATCCGATTTTGTTGATTACGCGGCGTGCAGTGGCCTGTATGTCAACATATGCGTCTTCAGAGCGCACCTCTCCTCCGACTACTACAAGTCCGGTGCTGCAGAATGTCTCGCATGCCACCTTTGCCTCCGGGTCCTGGCGGAGGAACTCGTCAAGAATTGCGTCTGAAATCTGGTCTGAAACCTTGTCCGGGTGTCCTTCTGACACCGATTCTGATGTGAAAAGATAATTCATCATAATGTTTATCCGTCTTTTTCCGGGCCGGCCGTTCCTTTAAATAAAGATTCTTTCATACCTTATATAGTAAGAGCCGTCCCCATGTTTTCCAAATCCCTTGTCCGGGCTTGTCTCCCTCCTGGAAAAAACAAAGCCCCACAAGAATGCGGAGCCGTCACAAAACACAAAACATTGATATGAAAAGCGGCCATCTGTGGTTGATGACCAAAGTCAACATTTTAGCATTTTTTATTGTGGTTGCAAGCAGCCAAATTTCTCCACATTCCGGACACTTCCCGGATGCAAGTCCGTGTCATGTCTCATTTTCGGGCGGCAAATATAGGGATTTTTTTTCATATACCAACTGTCTTCCTGCGTTTTAGCAAAAAAAATCGTAAAAATATATGTACGGCTCTCCGCATTAATATACTGATTGGCTTCAAATGGATTCCAATAATGCAGGTTTTTTTTCTCACAATAATAAAAAATAGTATCTTCGCAGCGTTATAACTATTATACAAACTATTAAAACGTTATGAAACAAACAATTAAGTGCTTGCTGTGCTGTTTGTGTGCGGCTATGTTCACGTGTGTTTCTGCTTTTGCGCAGGTAACGACATCTGCCCTTGGCGGACGAGTTGTAGATGCCAAAGGAGAACCTGTGGTTGGAGCGGCTGTTGTCGCTACCCACACTCCTTCAGGAACCATTTACGGCGTTGTCACCAATGGTGAGGGACGTTACGCCATCAACGGTATGCGTACAGGCGGTCCTTACACCGTGGCGATTTCGTGTCTGGGATATCAGTCCCTGACATACACTGATGTTACACTCCAGCTTGCAGAGACATTCTCTCTGAATGCCACTCTGGAAGAAGACTCTGAAATGCTGAGCGAGGCGATGGTAATCGCTGCTCCGGCTTCAAAATTCTCGGCTGAGAAGACAGGTGCTGCCACCAACATCTCAAACTCGCAGATTACATCACTCCCTACCATCAACAGAAGCATCACTGATGTTACAAGGCTGTCGCCTTACGGCGGAAACGGGATGAGCTTTGCTGGTTCAGATGGTCGTACGGCCAATTTTACAATTGACGGTGCGAACTTCAACAACAACTTCGGTCTCAGCTCAAACCTTCCTGGCGGCGGCACTCCGATCTCTCTTGATGCAATTGAGGAACTTCAGGTCGTGATTTCACCATATGATGTACGTCAGACCAACTTCATCGGTGGCGGTGTGAACGCAATCACCAAGTCTGGTACCAACACATTCAAGGGATCTGCATATGTCTATCATAAGAATGAATCCCTTCGCGGAGACTCTGTTGATGGTTCCCAGATTAAAGGAGCGCGAGATAAAGACCGCAATACGATCTACGGTTTCACTTTAGGAGGACCTATCGTCAAAAATAAACTCTTCTTCTTCGCTAACTTTGAGTATTCACAGTCTCCTACAGTAGTGAACCGCTGGAGAGCATCTGAAGACGGAGAGTCGGATGCAGCCAACTTTATTTCACGCACGACAGTCGCAGATCTTGAGCGCGTTTCCCAGCATGTGAAGGATAAATATGGCTATGATACGGGATCTTATTCTGATTTTCCGGCTGATTTAAGCAATATGAAGATTCTTGCCCGTCTGGACTGGAATATAACAGACAAGCATCATCTTGCCGTGCGTTACAACTACACTCTGAACCAGAACTGGATCGCTACGAATGCTTCCTCTATGGACGGCGGTACAAGGTCTCCATATTCACGTTTCTCGCAGCACTCAATGGCTTTTGCAAATTCGATGTATTCACAGGACAATCTCGTTCATTCTGTGTCACTGGACTTGAACAGCCGTCTTACGGAAAACCTTTCAAACCAGTTCCTCGCTACATTCTCGAAACTTGACGATATGAGAGGTACCAATTCCAAAGAATTCCCGTTCATTGACATCCAGGACGGAACAGGTACTAACTCTCAGTACATGTCTCTCGGATATGAGCTCTTCACTTGGAATAACGGTGTGCATAACAATGTCATCAATATAAAGGACGACATTACATATTACACTGGCAACCATAAGATTACAGCTGGCCTTAACTATGAGTACCAGATGGCAGATAACTCATATATGAGAAACGGTACAGGTTATTACCGTTATGCCAGCGTTGACGATTTCATCAAAGGGGCAGCTCCTGAGATTGTGTGTCTTACATACGGCTACGACGGCGAGCTGAATCCTGCTGCACGCGTGCAGTTCCATAAGGCCGGAATTTATGCCCAGGAAGAGTGGACGCCTACAAACAGGTTCAAGCTTACTGCCGGTCTGCGTCTGGACGGTCTGTTCTTTGACAACAAAGACCTGATAACGAACAATGCCATCCTTGCTCTCAACTATCCTGATGCAAACGGAAACGAGCGTCATATTGATACCGGCAAGTGGCCTACCGCAAATGTTACGGTTTCCCCACGTCTCGGTTTCACTTGGGATATTCTTGAAAACAAGAGTCTGACTCTCCGTGGAGGTACCGGTCTGTTCTCTGGCCGTCTTCCTTTGGTGTTCTTTACCAACATGCCTACAAACGGCGGTATGGTGCAGTATCAGGCGCAGCTTAACGCCAAGAATACGGACATGTCACAGTTTGCCGGCGGTCTTGTGACAGACGGTAGCGGAAAAGCTACAATCGCAGCCTTGAAAGACAAACTTATCGGAATGGGGTACCCGGATACAATTACTCCTGAGGATGGAACTGTTCCTTCAGCAATCGCAGCTGTTGACCCTCACTTCAAAATGCCTCAGGTATGGAAGACTTCCCTTGCCCTTGACTATAACTTCCCTACCTCTTTCCCATTCTCAATCACTGCGGAAGGTATCTACAACAAGACATTGAACGGCGTTACTATTTCTGACTGGAGCATGGACCCTATACAGGGCTTCAACCGTCTGAATGGTGCGGACAACAGGCCTATCTTCCCTTCTGACTTCAGGGCAGGCAGAACAAAAGCATTCGTTCTTGAGAATACAAATAGAGGTTATGGCTACTCTGCCAACGTTACTGTAAACATGCGCCCTATAGAGGGACTTAGCATTATGGCAGCATATACCCATACTGCATCCAAGGAACTTACAGGTATGCCTGGTTCAAATGCAGAGTCTGCATTCACATACGTACCATCATCGAAGGGACCTAACAATCTTCCTCTTCACAACTCACAGTACGTTACTCCTGACCGTGTAGTGGCTTCGCTCACTCATCATGACAAGTGCGGCAACCACTTCAGCTTCATTTATGAGGCTTGGAGAGGCGGAAACAGCTATTCTTACATGCTTGTAAATGATATGAATGGCGATGGTTATAGCTATGATGCGCTTTATGTGCCTACCGATGAGCAGGTTAAGAACAATGAGTTCCGTTTCGCTTCTGACGATGATCGTGACCGTTTCATGGCTTATGTACACAATGACAAGTATCTGAGCAAGAACCAGGGAAAATATGCTGAGGCTTACAGCGTATATTCTCCTTGGGTGCACAGGATTGATTTTGGCTACAAGCATGACTTTAAGGTTAAGATTGGCAACTCAGTCAACACTCTTCAGCTTAGCGTTGACCTCAAGAACGTGCTCAACCTGTTCAACTCAAAATGGGGTGTAAGCAAAATCATGAATTCTGATTTCGAAAGTGGCCGTATATTGAAATATGACGGCATGGATGCAGACGGCTATGCTACATTCTCTACTCCGGAGTCAATAAACGCCAATACTCAGACCTGGGTTCGCAATACTGCTATCGGTCAGTGCTGGTATGCGTCAATCGGAATCAAATATATGTTTAACTAATCCAGGCTGATACAATATGAAATTTAAAGTTATTTTTGCCGGCATTCTTGCAACATTGGCTCTGGCCACAGGTTGCGAAAAAGAGCTCGCTGAATCATTTGATGAGATTAATATCTCCCAGTCTATTGTTGCGCTTCCGGCAGAAGGCGGACAGGTAAAGACTGTTGTGACAGCTGTTGACAATTGGAAATTCGAAGGCTATGATGAGACTGTCTCATCTTGGTTGACAATAACTCCAGCACAGGGGGGGGCAGGTGAAATAGAAGTTACCTTCAAAGCAGAAGCTGCAACTGAGTCTAAGACTGCTGAGCTTAAGCTTGTTTGTGCAAATAGAGTCCAGCGTGTTACCGTGCAGCAGATTACAGCCAAAGTTGAGACTCCGCTTTCAACATGTGCCGAAGTAATAGAAGGTCCTGACAGCAAGACCTATCGCGTCAAAGGTGTCGTTACTGCCATTGCAAATACGACCTATGGCAACTGGTACCTCAATGACGGTACCGGTGAGGTTTATATTTACGGTACTTTGGATGCCAAGGGAGCAGAGAAAAACTTTGAAAGCCTTGGTATTGAAGTCGGTGATGTGGTTACTTGTGAGGGTCCTAAGACAACTTATAACACTACCATAGAGCTTGTCAATGTAACGGTGATAGATATCGAGAAGTCTCTCATAAAGGTTGAATCCGTAGAGCCGGAGGATGCTGTAATCGCTAAGGAAGGCGGAGATTTCAAGGTTGAGCTTACTTGCAAAGGAGAGGGTGTGTCAGTTGAAATACCTGAAGCTGCGAAAGCTTGGCTGTCTGTTACATCTATTACAACATCTGGTTCAACAGCTTCCGTAGTCTTTACGGCAGCTCCTAATGAAGGAGGCGACAGGGAAGCTACCCTTGTGTTCAAGACTTCATCAAAAGGCGAGGAATATACTGCTCAGACAGAATTGAAGCAGGAAGGATCGATCATTGATGCTACTGCTGCTGAGATCAATGCTGCAGAGGACGGTGCTACCGTATATCGCTATACAGGATACATCACTCAGGATACCGGAAGCGATTATGGCAACATCTATGTTAAGGATGCCACTGGCGAGGTATATTGCTATGGTGTGCTCAATGAGGCCGGCGAGACAAAGAAATGGAAGGAGATGGGAATCAATGTCGGTGACATCGTTACTGTGACAGGTCCTAAGACTTCTTTCAATGGTGCTCCTCAGCTCAAGAATGTCTCTGTGGAAAACCACATCAAGGTTACTGACATCTCTCTTGCTGATTTCCGTAAGCTTTCTGATGACAAGAACACATGGTACAGAATCTCCGGAAAGGTAGGCAAGAGCACCGAGAATGGCACTAAGTATGACCTTGAGGGCTATGGTAATTTCGCTCTGTTTGATGGTGATACCCAGGTTTACGTCTATGGCGTGAAGAACGGCTGGGGCGGTCCGAAGGGTGAATTCGGCAAACTCGGAGTCAAAGAAGGCGATGACCTTACCATTGTTTGCTACAAGACATCATACAACGGTCTGGTAGAGGCTGACGGATGTTTCTATGTATCTCACACATCAGATGGCGGCGAGACTCCTGGCCCGGGGGGGGCAGATTATGAGACAACCCTCGCATATGCAGGAGTAGATGCTTTCTATGATGACGGTGTGGCTACCATAAATGGTGTTTCTGATGTCAAAGTTCTGAAGTTCGGAACATCAAAGAAAGCCGGTGAATGTATGGTCATGGTTCCGGCAGGTTCCAAGAAAATAGTTTTCTATGGTATTGGCTGGTCTGGAAAAGACGATGTCTTTACGGCATCTTTCGCTACCTTCAAGCAGGGAGAGGTCACTCTTAAGGCAAACTCGGGAGCCACAGGAAACTCTCCTTATACGATAACTGCTACAGACAGCGATTATTATACTATTGAGTTAAGTGTCCCTATCGAAGAGGAAATGCCTCTTACACTCAAATCTACAGCAAGATGTATCATTTGGGGATTGCAGGCAAAAACTGAATAGTTCCCACAGAATGACTGAAGGGGACCGGTACTGAAAAGTTCCGGTCTCTTTTTTTATAAGTGCTGCTGCCGGAAAACGGTAAAAGAAAGCCTAATATCTTTTACGGAATGCAGCCAAAAATCAATTCGGTTCAAAATATGCCCGTTTCTTAAACCGAATTCCTTTCCCAATGCCCGTACATGGCTATCGGGACGGCGATTAGCGGGCACCGGACATTTGGCATGTCGTACTGGTACAGACGGACGTTTCTCCATCTGATATGACCATTTGCATCATTCACAACATGTCAAAACTTCTGTCCTGAGCAATAAAGCAGAACGGGTCCGCCTGAATATTCCAGGCCGGACCCGTTCCGTTTTTCATTTTGTGACAGGGGCTTATTGCTTGATGCTCTTTGCAGCACGCCCAGGAGTCAGACTGTAATTCTCGGCCAACTCCCCGTACAGAAGCTCGCCGGTGTATGAGAAAGAAACCTTTTTGCCGTTTCCGTCCTTAAGGACTCCGTTGATTTCATATGTGTCTCCGGTCTTGTCAACGGTCACGTCTCCGTCAACAATCCTTGCTTCAATCTGCTCCGTATAATGGAAATAATAACTTCCGATATATGTTCCCCAATAATACATGCCCTGCAGTCCCGTCCATGCCGGAGCCTCTGCCTCCTCCAGGCTGACAAAATCCTTATATCTGCCGGCTGGAAGTTCGTAATCATTGCCCATCGGCACATTCAGATATAGAAGAACGGACTTGCCTGTGCCGAAATTGCTCTCAAGATCATAGTCATCATCAGCAAGCACGACCATATATGTGTCGGCAACCTCTGCCATGGCAACGTCGCCCATGTATATCATAGCTCCCTGAGTCAGTCCGGATACTGTGACATCCGATTCAAGGTTGCTCTGTGCACCCTCGTCTGAATGGTTTATGAATGAGATTTTTCCTGTGAATTCATGTTGGAACTTTTCCCCGTTTACATCCAGGTCAAAAACGATGTTGTATCCGCTTTTGACATGCTTCACGGTAAATGTACCTCCTGTAATGCCGGCCTCGAGCTGCGTTACGTCATTCTTGCGTAATGTTATGTAAGATTCATTGGCATTCCACGTTTTGGCAGGATAAGTCCCGTCTGTACAGATTGTATAAGTACCTTCCTCCAGGCTTACGAAATCCGGAGACGAAGGCAAGGCCATGTTGATGTCCACGCATAGAATCATTCCGTTGCCGGTATATTCTTCCGTCTCCTCATCAAGAACCAGGTCTCCGTTTATGAAATTTATCCATCCGTTACCTGTGCCGGATTCATAATAATCACCCACATAGTAGGCCTCTACCATGTCCGTCTGCTCTATGCCTTCAGGTTCTGTGGTGTCAGTGTCGTCTGCCTGGGCAGGCTTGTCGCAGGCAGTGAATGCCATCATGGAAGCCATTGCCGCCATTGATAAAAGTCCGAGTCTGTTCATAAATCAAATTTATTTGTAGTGTTTATTTTTAAACATATGTTTTACAATCACTCCCGCCTCGGCATAGTCAAAGTAAACTTTGCCTCTGCTCTCTGCTTGATCGTTTATTTTTCCTGTCTTGTTGCACTGCTTGAAATGCTCCTTGAAAGTGACGGAGTGGCATATGTCTTTGCCGCTGTGGCTGAAGCTGATGGCGCCGGAATTTCTCCTTTGCGGCATATGTAGCTCACCGGAGTGAACGCCGTGTATTCCACGGTCTGGTCGTATGTCCTCAAGGCGTACAGGTACATGTCGGTATATGTGAATGTCATATCGCCATATTATCTCATAGCAAAGTTTTTAATATTATAAAACATCAAATTTGTTCGTAACCGGGTGCATTCTCTTTAACAAAGCCCAAGAAATGTTTGCCGAAGCGCCGCCATATATGCGTTTGAAAGCAAATCTTGCCACAAGCCGATAGCAGATGTCAAGTTTGCTTGCAATATTGCCGAAACAAAGCGTATATATGAACTTTAGTTCAAATATAACAAAACGAATCAATCTTTTGATAGGTTTGCTTAAAATTTTTAAAGGACAAATCGACTGTCACACAGTTGATTTTGTTCTTATTTTGAAATTATGGTTTTAAAATGTAACATGGAAATCAGATATGTGTCCAAAATGTGGCGCGTTCCGGAAAATCCATCACAAATTGCAGATTTCATTTTTTAAATTTGTAATGTGCAAAAACTTTTGCCCGTCTCATCCTTTTTCATCTCGTCCCATCATGACCGCCCATTCGTCAGGAGCGAAATCTGTGGCTTAACCTTACGGCATGGCTCCAGTGACTATTGCCCAATAAGCAGAAAACACAGGGATTATAATTGCACCCAATAGCCAAGTCAGGAGAAGCATACCATATAAAAAGAAAGCCTCCCAAAAGCATATGCTTCTGAGAGGCTTCCTGAAATGTCATGCCGTTAAATTAAAACCCCATGTTCATAAAGGTATTCTGGGGCAATGCCTATCTCATTGTTCCAATCAACAGTCCATCTGTCAAGCTGGAAGTTCTTGAAATAGGTCATGTCCTGCAATTTCTTGCATATTCCTTTTGAATAGAGTTTTGAGAAATCAAAGGTCTTTATCTCTCCTGTATTAAATGTAAGTTCAAGGATATATCCTGAAACATACTTTGCCGATGTTACCCAAATAATTTCCATAACTCAATTATTTGAGAGACCCAATCTTTATAAAACTTTCACAATTCTCACCGCGCTTCCAATTCTCCAGCAGTTCATCCCTATGCATGTCAAGCCACTCAAAACAAGGTTCTTGAATAAATACTTTTTATTCAGCCTCGACTCTGCAATGTTTTGAAGCAAGAAGAGAGTTATATTAGAACCCCTTATATAAGACTGCCTATCTTTTCAATAAACTGCTTCAACGGTTCAAAAAGTGGCAACATCTCTTTTTCAGTCGTAACATAGACACAATTATAATCGCTTTTCTCTCTCAATGATTGTAATTCTGTATATAACCATGCTTCTTCAGAGGTGAATTTTCCTGTCTTGACATAATGCAGCCCAAACATGGTCATTGTACCTTTATGTGTGCTTACTTCGTGCCTGTCGTGTATCAAGAGGGCTGAAACAGCATGAAAGATTGCATAATACATCCTGTTTGACACCGTATCCCAAAAATCCATTTCAGCAATGCTTTCAGCCTGTCTCAGACAAGAAACGGCCTTTTCATATTCAAGATTTACGATTATGTGGCGTTCTTCGTCGGTGAGTTTCATACCAATATTATTCCGTCTTGTTCAACATTCTTGTAAAATGGGGTAAAAGAATTGTTCTTCCATTCGTCCTTTGTGTACATGACAGGACTGATTGCTTCCCCAACATTCCAACCCAGTGCTGCAAATGGATAAAGCACATTGCGATAATCGCTCTGCTCAATTTCGGATTTGTCAAGAAGTATCAGCAAATCCCAATCGGAATCCTCTGTCGCTTCATTCCTTGCCTGTGAACCATACAGAATCAACTGCCCGCCTTTTGGGATGGCCTTTCGGGCAATTCGCTTGATTTCTTTTAATATGTCACTTCTAATCATGGCTCCATATCTTATTTGGCAAATATATGATTTTTTCCCGTCATTGCAAACCACGTTCCCTCTCCATCTCCTGCATAGCATTCCCTATTACCCAAAGTTGTTCAGATTCTTCCAGGAATCCGCAAGTTCCCGTTTTGGGGTAAGTGCCTGACCGCCATATGGCCGTACATTTATCAAAACGGTTTAAAAAATGGGCCGGATTTTTACCGAATGCTCCCAAAATGAAAAACGGTAAAAAAATCGCAGGATATTTTTACCGTTTTCCCGCTTCCGGGCAGATACCTGATTGATACAAAAGAAAAGGCCATCAAAAAATGATGACCTCAATTGGAGCGGAAAACGAGACTCGAACTCGCGACCCCAACCTTGGCAAGGTTGTGCTCTACCAACTGAGCTATTTCCGCATTAAATCTTTATAAGAACTTCCGCATCGTTTCCGAATGGGATTGCAAAGGTACGAAGAAAATCGGAACTTGCAAATTTTCTACACAAAAATGTGAAAAATTTTGTAAAAAATGTCAGAAGAGGTGATTTTTCCTGTTATTCGAACCCGGTGTTGCCCCAGTGCCGTCTCCGGTTTTGCCCCTGAGCCGCGGCCAGTGTTGCCACCGTGTCACCTCCTTTGTCACCTCTTGTGCTGCCCCAGAGTTGCTGCCTGAGTCCTTATCTGCATGCATGTCACATGAGGCGGTAAATGACTATACCAACAAATAATGATAATATCTAAATACAGAAAATTTATAACTTTGCCTTCCTTAAATGATGTAGTGACTCTTTTGCCTATGAGACGTTTGATTATATATCTCCTGCTGTCAGGAATCAGCCTGCTTGTCAGTTTCCATGCCGAGGCGGCACAATCCGCATCAGCTTCTCTTCCGCCTGAAAGGCACAGCGTCGGGGGCATGGTCACGGAAGCAGGCACAGGAGCGCCGGTGGCCGGAGTGGTCGTGCGTCTTGGAAAAGACTATCTGTGGACCGCCACCGGGCCGGACGGAAGCTTCATCTTCGATAATGTTCAGAAAGGCCAGTATTCACTTGAGAGCTCATGTCTTGGATATGTTACGGTTTCAATAAGCATAAATGTCACGGAAGATATTGCGGACATAAGCGTAATCATGCATGAAAATTCCCTTGCCCTGGACGAGGTCGTGGTCACGGCAAGCAAGCCGAAGGACGGTCTCGGTACATCCCATTCACTTGGCAGGGACGCATTGAACCATCTCCAGATGTCCAGCATGACGGATGTCGCGGCACTTCTTCCCGGAGGCAAGACAGTCAATCCTGACCTTACCACGGCCAATGCCATGTCACTCAGGGAGGGCGGCTCTGCTGCCGGAAATGCCGCTTTCGGAACGGCAGTGGAAGTTGACGGTGTAAGATTCGGCAACAACGCCTCGTTTTCCGAAATGTCAGGTGCCAGTACAAGAAGCGTGGCTGTAGAGAACATAGAGTCAATAGAAGTCATCACGGGCGTTCCATCTGCTGAATATGGTGACCTCAACAGCGGAATCGTCAAAATACACACGCGCAAAGGACGTACCCCTGTCAATGTCACGTTCTCTGTCAATCCGCGCACATATTCGGTCTCGGCATCAAAGGGCATAGACCTGCAGAAAGAAAACGGCGTGCTGAATGTAAGCGCGGAATGGGCACGTGCGGTCAAAAGACTTGTTTCCCCATATCAGTCATACACCCGCAGCGGCCTTACGATGGCATATAGCAACACATTCCGCAAAGTCCTGCGTTTCGAGGCCGGCTTCTCCGGAAATATCGGCGGCATGAACACCAAAGACGACCCGGATGCATTCACCGGTGAATATCGCAAGGAACGTGACAATGTGCTACGTGGCAATACCTCATTGACATGGCTCCTGAACAGGTCCTGGGTGACTGACCTGAAATTTGACGCGTCCGTTAACTTCAACGACAATCTTTCTCGCTATCACAAATTCAATTCATACGGTTCGCAGCAGCCTGCGGTGCATGCTGAACAGGAAGGCTATTTTCTTGCGGACAGGCTTCCCCTTACATATTTCTCGGACCAGATTATTGATTCGAAGGAACTTGACATCGCTGCTTCTCTCAAATACAACTGGCACTGGAGGCGTGACGCTTTCAAAAGCTCCCTAAAGGCCGGTGTCCAGTATAAGGCCAACGGCAATGTCGGCAAGGGAGAATATTATGAAGACCCGTCTCTTGCAGCTAACAAATACAGGCCGCGCCCATACCGGGACTATCCTTTCATGCACAATCTTTCCGTCTATGCTGAGGAGCACATCACTGTTCCTGTAGCCGCAACCACGCTTGAACTGACAGCTGGCCTGCGCCTCGAGAATGTCTTTATAAAAGGCTCGCTCTATGACGGAATGACGACTCTCTCCCCAAGGTTCAACGCAAAATGGAAACTTGCCGACGGCTTCTCCCTGCGCGGAGGCTGGGGCATAACGGAAAAGCTGCCCTCATATTATATATTGTATCCGAAGCCCGAATACAGGGATATCCTGACTTTCGGAATTTCCCACGGCAGTAACTCATCTTATGTCTATTATACAATGCCTTACATGCTCCGTTACAATCCGGACCTGAAATGGCAGAGGAACAGCAATTCTGAGTTCGGGGCCGATGCGGAAGTCTTCGGGACTAAGATTTCTCTTGTGGGCTTCTATAATGTGACAAGGTCTCCATACCAGTTCATTGACATGTATGACCCTTTCTCATACGATGTCCTCCAGAGGCCTGACGGTTTCGAGATGCCTTCCAATCCGCAGATAAAGGTTGACAGCGAAAGCGGTATGGTGTATATCTGTTCTCAGGACGGGGTGTGGACGCCGATGGATGTGAAAGTTACGGACCGGACATTCGCCAAGTCAAAGTGTCAGGGCAACGGTACTGATGTGCACCGTGCCGGAGCGGAGCTTGTGGTGGAATTTCCTGAGATAAAGCCGCTGCATACCGTTTTCAGGCTTGACGCTTCTTATGCCTATACCTCTTATTTGAATGACAGGCTTTCCTATTATTACCAGGATGGCTGGTCTCACACCTCGCTTCCAAACCGTTCTTACCAGTATGTCGGAATCTATGCCAACGGGGGCAATGATGTTCCGGTGGCGAATGGAAAGATAACCCACGACCTTGACGCCAACCTCACAGCCATCACCCACATACCTCAGGCAAGGCTCATCATAACCTGCCGTCTCGAGATGTCGCTTCTGAAGCTGAGAAGGAATGTTTCTGAGCATGATGGCGGCACATATGCATACAAGGTCGGCGAGACGGATAATATGCCAGTAGGCGGTGACATATATGATGGAAATTCATACACCGCAGTCCGTCCGGTTGCATATATGGATTTGGACGGGAATGTCCATCCTTTCACGGATGAGCATGCCTCGAACCCTGAGTTTGCTAACCTTATACTGAAGTCTGTGAATGCATATACGTTCGCCCAGGACGGCTACGGGCCTTATTTCTCTGCCAATCTCAGCGTCACGAAAGAAATCGGAGACCATGTGTCCCTGTCCTTCTTTGCCAACAACTTCACAAACTCCCGTCCGTATGTCAAGTCGTTTGCTACCGGTGTCAGAGCCATATTCACACCTGCCTTCTATTACGGTCTTACATGCCGCCTGAAATTTTAGGCTTTACAACAAATTCACAGAAGAATGAGACGATACCATTACATATTCATTTTCATTGCTTTCCTGGTTTCTTGCGAGCCATTGAAGCATTCTGACCCTTATGCGGAAAATCTTAATGCTTTGACTGTCACGGTGGTATATCCGGAAGATTTTGCTGACATCGTACACGAGGGTGTGCCGGTGCTCATTGAGGACATGAATTCGCGTGCGAAGTATTCTGGCATTACTGATGCTTCCGGAGTTGTGAGACTCAATCTGCCTGACGGGCTGTACCGCCTGAATGCAAGCGACCGCAAGGCGACCGATGTGTTCAACGGAGCTGCTGACAAGGTGGCCGTCAGCGGAGGGCCGGTAAATCTGCGGCTTCCGATGGCACATTCAAAGACCGGGGCGATAATCATAAAGGAAATCTATTGCGGGGGCTGCAAGAAACTTCCGCAGGAGGGGGACTATCAGTCCGACCAGTATTTTATCCTGCACAACAACGACTACGAAGTGCAATATCTCGACAGCCTGTGTTTCGGAACGATGGCCCCATATAATTCCACTGGTGTCAATCCGTTCATATCCAGGGACAAAGATACGGGAGAAATCATCTTTCCTGCATTCATTCCTGTCATACAGGCCGTTTGGCAGTTCCCGGGAGACGGCAAGTCGTTCCCGCTCCAGCCAGGAGAAGATGCAGTGGTCTGCTTGAGGGGGGCGATTGACCATACGGTCCAGTATCCTCTGTCGGTGAATCTGAACAAGCCGGACTATTTTGTCTGCTACAATGCCACCTACTTCCCGAATACCGAATACCATCCGGCTCCGGGTGACAAGATTTCTGTATCAAGATACCTGGACGTCGTGATAAAGACAGGCAAGGCCAATGCATATACAATGTCGATAAGCTCTCCTGCGGTAATAGTGTTCAAGGCCTCCGGCACGACTATACAGGACTTTGTCCGCGTGCAGGATAACATAACGCCTGTTCCCGGCAGTAAGGTTGACAATGTCGTCAAGATACCGTATGAGTGGGTATATGATGCCGTGGAGGTTTTTGACGGCCGTTCTGCAAATAATGCAAAGAGGCTGGCCCCGTCTATGGATGCCGGATATGTGCTTCAGTCAGACGTGTTTATGGGACGGAGCCTTATGCGCCATGTGGATGAGCAGGCCAGTGCCTCTGCCGGATATGAAGTGCTTGCCGACACGAACAATTCCCTGAATGATTTTTATGAAACCGACAAACAGTCTCTTCATGAATAGGACAGTTTACATATTTCTCTGCTGCCTTCTGCCGCTGTGCCACCTGTCTGAGGCCGCGGCACGTTCATGGACATATGGACATGTCCTAAGGCGCAATCTGTGGAACCTCTCGGAGAATGTTGCCGGTATAAGGCAGGATTCCTTGTCGCGTTCTTATGCTGAAGTCTATGGCAAATGGTCTTCCGGCGGCTTCCGTGACTCATGGCAGGCTGCTGATGCATGGAGCGCCGGCGCCATGACGGAAAGCATACGCCATTTTGACAAATTCTCACTCAAAGGCTCGTTCTCCTTTGACCAGACAGAAGGCTACGGGATGTGCGGTTCCATGTTCATGAAGCCGGGATATTATCCTCTTGATGTGCTGGAGTTCACTCCCGGTCGGAAGACACGTCAGACATATGCATTGGAAGGGGGCTTCTCTGCCGATCTTGCTCCGAACTGGAGGCTCGGTGCGAATATGGATTTTTCATCGGCCAATCTGGCCAAGCGCAAGGACCTCAGGCATATGAACTGGCGTCTCGACATGACGGTGGTTCCAGGATTCATGTACCATAACGGGCCATTTTCCGTCGGTGCCGCATATGTTTTCAGCAAGAATAGCGAAGTGATTGAGTCTGAGCAGGCCGGGTCGTCGGAGTTTTCATATTATGCTTTCCTTGACAAGGGCATGATGTACGGGACATATTCCGTGTGGGACGGCAGCGGGGTGCACCTTGCGGAAGAAGGTATAAAAGGCTTCCCGCTAAAGGAAATCAAGAACGGTGCTTCAGTCCAGTTTGCTGCCGGAGACTTCTTCGCGGATGCGCAGTATCTGCACTCTTCCGGAACGGCAGGTGAGAAAGAAAGTGTCTGGTTCCGTTTTCCGGGGGACGAAGTCGCTCTGAAAGCCGGATATAGGGTTGTGCGTGGCGAATCTTATCACTATGTTCGTCTCGGTATGGATTGGAAAAGGCAGGTCACGGATGAGTCTGTTCTTGAAAAGGTAAGCGAAAACGGGGTGGCATCTGTTGTTTGCCATGGCTCAAATAGAATTGCTGAAAGGCGGATGTGGGGGCTGGCTCCTGAATATGAATACATGTCCGGGCTGTGGGAATTGAGGGCGCATGGCGAGGTCCGTGGAGTTAACAGCTTGTCGTCCCAGATGTATCCGTATCTTTATTCGCAGGAGCTTGTGACGTTTTCTGCTGATGTGAGCGCGCTTGTGCATATATGGAAATTTGATGTGGGGGCCGTGATTGGATGTGCCGGAGGCTTTTTTGATGAGCATGGACGCATGGCTTCTGATGATTCCGGTGTCCAGACTTCTCCGTTCAGGCTGCAGGACTGGTATGACTTGCAGATGGAATACAAGACCGCCCCGCGGATAAATGCGGCTCTTTCATGCCGTTTCTGGTGCTGGAAGGGATTGTATTGCCGGGTTGCCGCAGAATGGGCCCATGGCTTCGGGCTGTCCCATATCAAGGGTGCGGACCGTTACGGTGCTTCATTGGGTGTCGGATATGAGTTCTGACAATGCTATAAAGTTTTGGCTATGCCGGGGCGAAGTGTTTGTAAACTATGTTTAAAATTTATATTATGAAAAAGTTTTATGTTCTTTTAGCGGCTGCTGCCGTTGTTGCAGCTTGCCAGAAGCCTTCAGATGGGGGCGAGCCTGTTGATGACAATACCTTGACTTACGGGGGAGTGACGTATAAGACCGTGACCCTGTCCAATGGGCAGACATGGATGGCTGAGCCTTTACGCTATGTGCCCGAAGGCAAGACCGTTTCTGATGACCCTGCTGCGGCTGCCGGAATATGGTATCCGTATGAGGTGTCCGGAGGTGTTGCAAAGGCTTTGAAAGATGAGGCTTCTGTCGCCAGGTATGGATATCTTTATGATGCGGCTTCTGCATTCGGAGTCAAGGAGGTCACGCCTGCGAATTTCAAGACGTTTGAGGGTACGCGCGGAATCTGTCCGGAAGGATGGCACATCCCTACCAGGGCCGATTTTGTCAAGCTCTGCGGATTTTCGCTCAAGGCGGAAGGGGAGAGTGCTCCTCTCGTTGATGAGACCGCTCTGTTTTACGATGCAGACCTTAAAGGGGCGTCTGTAGTTGATTTCAATGAGGGCAACTGGAATTTCATTCCAACCGGCTATATGAACAGGACGGCGACAGACAAGACCGGTTCTTATCCTGCCGCTCCATTGACCACTGACGAAACATGCTCGATTCCGGAATTTGTGGGAAAGCCTACAATTACATATTTCATAGGCTCGACCGCATATCAGCACAGACCCACATCGACGGGTGAAAACATCCAGTTCTTTGACATGTACGGCATGTTCGTGAAGACATCTCCTGCCGGCAAAATCACTGTCGGCTACGGAAACTATCTTTCAGGATATTCTGTACGTTGCATCAAGAATGCAGAGTAGTCTCTGTCTGCTTGTTGCATGACATCGCGCAGCTTCGGATTTTCCGGGGCTGCGTTTTTTGTTTGCCTTGTTTCGGCGCTTTGCTTTGTAAATTATTGTGTCATAATGCAAGTAATATTTTTGTTTTATCCTGTTTTGTGAGACTTGAGTTGTGAAACAAAATTGTTAATATGCTTGAGGCTCATATTTTAATATGCAGTTTTGTTTAAGTGTGTCGGAAATATTATATTAGCATTGTTTTTGCTGATTGAAAGTGCCCGTTTCAAACGGTTAGTGTCATTCTGAAGCAAAGTTTGCGTTCAAGAGAATCCAATTATAAAAACAGATATTGTTATGGACAAAGGAAAATTTTACAGCGGCCTTGCCATTATGGTGGGCCTGATTGTTCTCGGTGCGATGATTCCGAAAGCGGTGGGCGAATTCCGCTCTTATGACAGGACTGTCAATGTCAAGGGCCTGTGCGAAAAAGAAGTGAAGGCGGACAAGGTGATATGGCCGTTGACCTATAAGGTTATGGGCAATGACATCCAGGCTGTCTATGACCAGACTGACAAAAGCAATGAGATGATTGTGGAGTTCCTGAAGTCCGGAGGCATCAAGACAGGGGAAATTACGGTTGCGCTTCCTGTCATTTCTGACAAGCTTGCAAACGAATACGGGAACATAGACAGGTCATTCCGCTATATATCGAAAAATGTCGTGACGGTTTATACGGACAATGTCGATGCTGTGCTTGCCCTTATGTCAAGGCAGTCGGAGCTGCTCAAAAAAGGCATTGTGACTGCGTCAAACAGCTGGGAGAACCCGGTGGAGTTCAAATATGAAGGGCTTAATGACATCAAGCCTCAGATGATTGAGGAGGCTACGAAAAATGCCCGCGAGGCCGCTCTGAAATTTGCCAAAGATTCGGACAGCAGGCTCGGCAAGATTCGGACAGCTAACCAGGGCACATTCTCAATCGAGAACCGCGACAGCAACACTCCTCACATCAAGAAAGTGAGAGTGGTGACCTCTGTGACATATTACCTGAAGAAATAATTCCCCCAATAATTCATTATAGGGACGGCGTCAGCAGCGCTGTCCCTTTGTTTTGTGTGCGATATCCGGAAAATTCCCGGATGATGAGTTCGCGTTTCAGGTCTGCTCCGAGGGCGTAGTTCCCGAAGTCTATGCGATTTGCAAAACAGAGGTCATCCCCTTTGAAAAGGGTGACCTCTGCATTTTTCATTATTTCATTGATTTTGTCTGACGCTTCCTTGGGAATGACCAGGTGGCACGGAATCACTACTGATACCGGGTTCAGACCGATGGCATGCGCTACGGCTCTCACGCCGGCCCTGTTCTGGCACAATTCCGCAAAGTCGCTGTAGCATATCAGCCTTGCGCGTGGCTCTGCCTGTGCGGTGATGGCTTCACCGTGCGTCAGCTCAAAAAGCTTTTTCCATACTTTTTTCTGGAACGGTGTCCCGAAAAGAACCATGTCGTCCCAGGCAAGCGTCTGTCTGAGCCTCCATACTTCGTCAAATCCTGCCCTTGAACATGATATTTCCCTTATGCAGTTTCCTGAATCGGGCGATGTGCCGCATTTGTTTGTGGCCAGTCTTGCCGCTATTTGCGCAAAAAGCCTGTAGTCTGTGGATATTGCGGCGACTTTGCCGTCTATTCTGACTATAAACCATGTCCGGTCGGTTTCCATGTCTTCGGGATTTTAAAAAGTTTTTTGGGGCTTAACCGTTTATTGTACAAGGTCAACAATTTCCGCCCAAGGGACTGTGACGCGTGTGAGTCCTATGACATACGGTCCGATTTCGTATCTTCCGTAAAGGTAAGTCACGCCTTTGTCCGTTATGTAGAAATTGCCGTTAGGGGCGATTTCCTTTACGAACAGCATTTCGTAGTCATCGGCGTTCTCAAACGAATCCTTGAGGTGCGCCGTCAGGGCCTTCGCCATCTCCTCTTCAAAACCGTCCTTGAAAATGTCCTCTTCATAAAGCAGCTCTCCGGTTGTGAGGTCGAACACAAGCCCGGTCTCATTGTCCGTCCCGTGCGCTCCTCCCGTGAAATTGTACTCATAGACAACATAGCTGCACATGTTGCCGTACTGCGGCATGAAATGTCCCACTATTATGTTTTCCCAGCTCAGCATCGGCGCGCCTTCCGAGTTTTCCATGCCGTCAATGCCGTTCATGTATCCGAAATCCTTAAGAAGCTCCAGATTGTCTTTCCTGTATTGTCCGGTGATGGCTTCCTTGAACTCTGAAATGGCCTTGCTCACGTCAGATGACCTGTATCTTTCCCCGAGCACTGCCGCTGTGAGGTTTTCGCGCATTCTTTCAAGCTGCTCAGTCTTGAGGCCGCCTGTAGGAATCTCGAGCGTGATTTCCGTAGTAAGGGAATCCTTGCCGCCTTCATAGAGGGCGTAATTCCCGCTTTCTGTAATTGTGTCTGTCTTTAGGGACGGCTGCGACCAGCATCCCGCCAGTCCGAGCGCAGCGGCTGCAATCGCCGCGAATGAATGAATACGTTTCATATGTCACATAAATAATTTGCCGTATAGGCTTGTTCCGAGGGTGTCCTGTACGCAAAATCAAGGCCACCGCCCCGGCCTTCCCAAGGCAACTTCTCACAAAGATATGAAATTGTGCCAATGTTATCAACAATCCAAGGTGCTGAATTTCAGCTTTTTTGTTGATAAATAAAAAATAATTCGTATATTTGCAGCCCCTAAAATGGGGGAAAAGAAACATAAATTAAAGATTAACAATCATTTATGCCTACAATTCAACAATTAGTTCGCAAAGGACGCGAGGTTATCGTCGAGAAGAGTAAATCTCGCGCGTTGGATGCTTGTCCTCAGAGAAGGGGCGTATGCGTGCGTGTGTACACAACCACACCTAAGAAACCTAACTCAGCAATGCGTAAGGTTGCCCGTGTACGTCTTACCAACTCAAAAGAGGTCAACGCGTACATTCCTGGCGAGGGCCACAACCTTCAGGAGCACTCAATCGTGCTTGTCCGCGGAGGTCGTGTAAAGGACCTTCCGGGTGTGCGTTACCACATCCTTAGAGGAGCTTTGGATACTGCAGGTGTCGATGGAAGAACAAATTCACGTTCTCTCTACGGTACCAAGAGGCCAAAGAAATCTAAGAAGTAATTTTAATCATTATCACCTTTAATTTTCTGAAAAAATGAGAAAAACGAAGCCTAAGAAGAGGATTCTACTTCCTGATCCTAAGTTTCACGATGTGATGGTAACACGTTTCGTGAACAATCTTATGTTGCAGGGAAAGAAGAGTATCGCGTATTCTATTTTTTACGATGCCATTGACATGGTAGGCGAGAAGATGAAAGATTCTGACAAGGCTCCTCTAGATATTTGGAGGAAGGCTCTCGAGAACGTGACACCTCAGGTTGAGGTAAAGTCACGCCGTATCGGTGGAGCTAACTTCCAGGTGCCAATGGAGGTGCGCCCGGAGAGGAAGATTTCGCTTTCCATGAAGAACATGATTGCATTCGCCCGCAAGCGTTCTGGCCACACCATGGCAGAAAAGCTCTGTGCTGAGATTCTTGCAGCATATAACTGCGAGGGTGCGGCGTTCAAGAGAAAAGAAGACATGCACAGAATGGCAGAGGCCAACAAGGCATTTGCACACTTCCGTTTCTAATCCCCAACAAGAACAGAGACAATGGCAAGAGATCTTAAATTCACCAGAAACATCGGTATCATGGCTCACATTGATGCCGGTAAGACAACAACCTCAGAGCGTATCCTTTTCTATACGGGTAAGACCCATAAGATCGGAGAGGTTCACGAGGGTGCTGCCACAATGGACTGGATGGTCCAGGAGCAGGAGCGCGGTATCACCATCACTTCTGCAGCGACCACAGCCTTCTGGCATTACAAAGGGGACACTTATCAGATTAACCTTATCGACACTCCGGGCCACGTGGACTTCACCGTTGAGGTTGAGCGTTCGCTCCGCGTGCTTGACGGTACCGTCGCTACTTTCTGTGCAGTAGGACGCGTACAGCCGCAGTCTGAGACCGTATGGCGCCAGGCTGACAAATACGGAGTTCCTAAGATTGCTTATATCAACAAGATGGACCGTGTGGGTGCTGACTTTCTCGCAGTCGTTGAGGAAATCAAGGAGAAGCTCGGCGCAAGGGCTGTGCCTATCTGCCTCCCTATCGGTTCAGAGGACAAGTTCCAGGGTATCGTCGACCTTATCGCAAACAAGGCGATAATTTATGACGGCTCTGACAACCTTGTCAACTATACTCTCGCAGACGTTCCGGCTGAAATGGCAGACGAAGTTGCAATGTGGAGAGAGAAACTTGTTGAGGCTGCTGCAGAGTACGATGAGACTCTCATGGAGAAATTCTTTGAGGATCCTGACTCAATTTCTGAGGAGGAGCTTATCACCGCTCTCAGGAAAGCTACAATTGACATGTCAATCGTTCCGGCATGCTGCGGTTCTTCATTCAAGAACAAGGGTGTCCAGTTCCTTCTTGACGCCGTGATGCGTTATCTTCCTTCACCTCTTGACATTCCTGCCACAAAGGGAACAGATCCAAGAAGCGGAGAGGAAGTTGAGCGTAAGCCTGATGCAAAAGAGCCTTTCTGCGCCCTCGTGTTCAAGATTGCGACAGACCCGTTCGTGGGACGCCTCGCATTCCTCAGGGCATATTCAGGACGTCTTGATGCAGGCTCATATGTCCTCAATACACGTTCTGACAAGAAGGAGCGCGTAGCGAGACTTTATCAGATGCACTCGAACAAGCAGAATCCTATCGAGTTCGTAGAGGCCGGAGACATCTGTGCTGCTGTCGGATTCAAGGATCTCCGCACCGGAGACACAATCTGCGTCGAGTCTGCGCCTATCACTCTGGAGTCTATGGAGTTCCCAGATCCGGTAATCGGACTTGCAGTGGAGCCTAAGACACAGAAAGACCTTGACAAGCTCGGTATCGCACTTGCGAAACTGGCAGAGGAGGACCCTACATTCACTGTCAAGACTGACCATGAGACAGGACAGACTGTCATCAGCGGTATGGGTGAGCTTCACCTCGACATCATCGTTGACCGTCTCCGCCGTGAGTTCAATGTTGACATCAACCAGGGTGCACCTCAGGTGAACTACAAAGAGGCAATCACTCAGCCTGTTCAGCACCGTGAGGTGTTCAAGAAGCAGACCGGTGGCCGCGGTAAGTTCGCTGACATCATCGTTGAGATCGGACCTGCTGACGAGGGAGTTGTTGGACTTCAGTTCGTTGACGAGGTCAAAGGAGGTAACATTCCTAAGGAGTTCATCCCGTCTGTGGAGAAAGGATTCAAGTCCGCCATGGCAAACGGTGTTCTCGCAGGATATGAGGTCCCTTCATTGAAGGTTGTCCTCAAGGACGGTTCGTTCCACCCTGTCGATTCAGACCAGCTCTCATTCGAGATTTGTGCCCGTCAGGCTTTCCGTCATGCATGCCCTAAGGCAAGACCGGTTCTTCTTGAGCCTATCATGAGCCTTGAGGTTGTGACTCCGGAGGACTACATGGGAGATATCGTAGGTGACCTCAACCGTCGCCGCGGACAGATCAACGCAATGGACTCGACTGTCGGTGCACGTATCGTGAAAGCATACGTGCCGCTTGCAGAGCAGTTCGGTTACGTGACAATCCTCCGTACGATATCATCAGGTCGTGCAACCAGCACGATGACTTTCGACCATTATGCTGAGGTTCCTGCTAACCTCGCTAAGGAAGTTATCGAGAAGAGCGGTTACAAGAGCGCTGACGATGACGAATAATTGTTTAACAGAATCCAACGAAATCTGATATGAGCCAAATAATTAGAATCAAACTCAAATCATTCGATCACATGCTGGTTGACAAGTCAGCAAAGAAGATCGTTGAGACAGTGTCTGCTACAGGTGCGCGCGTGAACGGGCCTATTCCGCTTCCGACGAACAAGAAGATTTTCACTGTCAACCGCTCGACTTTCGTAAACAAGAAGTCTCGTGAGCAGTTTGAACTCAGTTCATTCCGCCGTCTTCTTGACATTTACGATGCTACTCCAAAAACAGTTGACGCTCTCATGAAGCTTGAACTGTCAAGTGGAGTTGAGGTTGAGATCAAACTCAGCTAAGCTGTAAGGTTTTTTGCATCATTTGATGCGGAATCAAAAATAATTGCTATATTTGCATCCCCGTCCGGTTATTGGACTTGATAGCCGGACGGAAGCAAATATTAAAGTTCTTTTTCAATTTGAAATGACTTTGACGTTTCGTTTATTTCCTTAGTGAAAGAAAACAAACGGTAATGGTCCCTTAGCTCAGTTGGTTAGTAGCACCTGACTCATAATCAGGGGGTCGCAGGATCATGCCCTGCAGGGACCACTATCAGCCGCCCATCCAAATCGGATGGGCGGCTTTCTTTTATCCTTATCCCATCAAGAATTTTCCTTTTGCTCGTTAAAGGCATGCAGGCCCTGTTCAAGGCAACGTCTCTCACTCCGTTGCTGTGGATACAGGTTGCCGGACTGTCCGCATCCGCCATGTTCATAAACGAAATCATGAAGCTGTTTGCCGCCATGTTCAATCTCCTCCGCAGCGGCAACTTATGATTTAAATATTTCCCAGTGTCCTGTATCACTACTACCGGTGTAATGAACTCTACCTGACATTTGTTTCAGGCATCTTGCTATTATTTTTGGACTTGCAACGGCTTGTTCCCACTCTCACCTTGTTCTCACTCAGTGGTATCCACCCAGAATGACATTTCGGTGGATAGAACATTGTTTTCTGCTCTCCTATCCATCCCTATTCGGAATTTCATGTATACAGCCACGTGGTTTCTATACTTGTTCCGATTATCATATGATACAAATGCTCAACTTGCTGCAAATCAGTAAATTATGCGGGGATGCAGATTCGCGCATCCACCTTTGTGTAATGCGCTGCTAATAAGCGGCTTATGCTTTTGTGCGGGCATTATTGTGGAATTGTCTCATGTCACCACGGCTGGCAAGTTGCAATGAAAAATGGAAAAGCAGGCTGCCGTGGAAAAACGGTAAAAATATCCTGCGATTTTTTTACCGTTTTTCATTTTGGGAGCATTCGGTAAAAAATATGACGTTTTCTTAAACCGTTTTGTGTTTTCACAACAACTCAGTGCAGAATTACATGTCAGGAGAAGCTGGCTTCAGCTATTTGTACCTCACGCAGCACATTTTGTGGGGGAAGCTGTCATTTTCCTGATTCAGGTTGACTGCAATCGGAGCCTATCTCTGAAGAAATAGATTCTGGTTCACTCATATTGCATGTTTGCAGGGCAGGGCGCACGCCGTGATGCCGGTCTCATATACTGTAATGTCGGTTTCATATGCCGGTAAGTCGTTTATATGCAGCATTGCCGTGCTGCGGTCAGTATTGGGAAGATGCCAGCAGAATGAGGGCGAGCGGAAGGTATTCCCCGAGGGATTGGCGCAGCACTTTCATGGTTTTTTGCAGGCTTTTGTCCACTTGCTTGTATGTCAGGCCCAGTTCCTGCGCAATCTCATTATACGTTTTGCCCTCGACCCGGCTCATGACAAATATCTGCCTCTGCGATGCCGGCAAGTCCTTCAGGGTTTTCCGTAAAATGTCTGTTATTTCATCCGTGAAAATCTGTGACGGATCGCAGCTCTCGATGGCACGGCTGTAATACTCCATGACCCCGCGTTCCGTATTAAGTATATTTTCATACACTTTCTGATGTCTTGTGCTTGCCCGCCTGTAGTCCATGCATGCATTTCTTACAGCGATGAACATGTATGACAGGAGCTCATTTTCCCTCAACGTGTCCCTGCGCTCCCAAAGTGAGAGGAAGCATCTGCTGACAATGTCCTTGGCCTCCTCTGAGTTGCCCGTCTGGAAATAGGCCAGCCTTTCAAACTTCTTCCGGTGCTCCGTAAAAAGCTGTTTGAAAGCGTCATAGGTAATATGGGGGGGGTATTCATATGGCTTGCAAAGGTATTAAAAATTTTCTGAAGATTCATTTGGACATCAGGCATTTCACGATGTTCGTTCATTCCATTAATTGTTCACTGCCGGCAGTATAGTTCATGAACTAAAATTTTGTGGAGCATAAATAATTGTCCGTCAACAATTTGCTGAAATGCGATTCCCCAAAACCGGGGAATCGTTTATTCGTAATATGTTGGTTGTAAGGTGATTGCATTCCACCGCTATGTCCCGTCCTAAAAAAGTTTACCACAAACCGTAAACTTTTATGCAATCAAAAATCTATCGATCGATGCATCGGTATATGTGTGCGAAGCACAAAAGCAAAAGTCGAGAGCAGAGGGAAAATTTATTTTCACTATGCCGAGACCAAGCGTATATATGAACTTTAGTTCAAATATGCGAAAAATCCGAAAGCATAAGCAAAGCTTACTTTTATTAAAAAAATCCCCGTTCCAAGGGGGAGGTAGTCCGGCTTGTACGTATTCATATGTAAAGCCTCCCAAGGCATGGGCTTAAAGGCCTGCCTGTGGCATTGCAACTGAAACTGACATGATGGATTACGAAATAATATACAAGTTTTTCGCTAAAGAAGCGACACCGGAAGAAACAGACAGGCTTGAAATGTGGCTGAAGGAAGACCCCTCGCATGAGGAAGAATTCAATAAGGCATACGAGCTGTTCGTGCTCACCCATATGTCCGCAGGCTCCGCCCTTGTAGATATGTCCTGCCAGGACAAAATCGCCAAGGAACAAATCGCCCCAGAACAAGTGGCACAGGCACTTCCTGCCGGCTCAAAACCAGCTGGAGCGGACGGGGAGACCAGCAGGCCACGCCGGATATGGCGCATTCTCTCATACACGGCTGCTGTGGCGGCATCCCTTGCTGCCGGAATATTCATAAACAGCCATTGCTACACTAAGCCGGCCGTTGAACTGATAAACGGAACGACCCTGTTCTCAGAAGCCCGTCCGGGACAGAGGACAAGTGTAGTGCTCTCTGACGGGACAAAAGTCGAGCTCAATTCGGACTCCAGAATCGAATATCCGGCAATCTTCCGCGACGGGGACAGAAGGATACGCCTTGACGGAGAAGCCATGTTCGATGTCACCCATGACCCTGAGCACCCTTTCATCGTAGAAACATTCGCATATGACGTGAAAGTCCTCGGAACCAAATTCGACGTGATTGCCGACAAGGATGAAAACGAATTCAGCACGGCCCTGATTGAAGGCAAAGTCCGCATAATGGACAAAAATGCCAATCCTCTTATAACCCTGAACCCCAATATGGTAGCCACCCTCGAAAACGGAAACCTCCTTACATCATACATGGGAGACCATGACGACTACCTCTGGACTGACGGCATAATCTCCGCTTCCGGAGTGCCCTTCGACAAGCTCATGCAGCGTTTCGAAAGGTGCTATGGCCACAACATCGTGATACTTCGCGAAGAAATGCCGCAGATTCGTTTCGCCTACCTCAAGCTCAGGATATCCGACGGGATGGAACATGCCCTCGAACTGCTCCGCAAAGGAAGCGACTTCAAATACAGCTATGACGAAAGTAGCAATACTTATTATATAAACTAATCACAAACCCTACAACGCTAATGGATAAAAAAATCGTTAAGCAGCTCAGCGGCTTATGCCTGCTTGCTTTCCTGTTTCTTTTCCCGTCGGGAGCGTTTGCACAAGACGTGCGCGTGACTCTCGATGAACAGAATGCGAGTCTGAAGACCGTAATCGAAAAGATTGAATCCCAGACCCGCTATCTCTTTGCCGTAGAAGAGGGCGTGAATGTCAGCCGGACAGTATCTGTCAAGGTGACAAACGTTCCGCTTCGCTCTGCTCTTGACAAGGTTGCCTCAAGCGCCGACCTTGTGTACTCTATCAACGGGATGAACATCATCCTTTCAAAGAAAGTCGCAGCCAAACCGTCCGTAGTCAAAGGCCAGGTCAAGGACGAGGCCGGGCTCGGCATTCCGGGCGTTTCCGTATTCATAAGCGGCACGCCAACAGGTACCGTGACGGATATTGACGGAAACTTCACACTTGACGTTCCGGCAGAATATGCCAACAGCAAGCTTCAGATTAACAGTCTCGGATACGAAGTCGTGGAACTTCCGATCAGCGGAAGGACAGTCTTCAATGTCGTGCTGCGCGAATCCATGGCCGAGCTTGACCAGAGCGTGGTCACAGCCCTCGGCATAAAGAAGTCAGAACGTGCCGTGGCATATAACGTGCAGTCCCTTGACGAAAATGTGTTCAAGACACGTGAGGCCAATATGGTCAACAGCCTCCAGGGTCGTCTCGCCGGTGTGCAGATTAACTCAAGCGCCGCAGGAGTCGGCGGTGAGACCAAAGTCGTGATGCGCGGTGCGAAATCCATAGCCAGCGACAACAATGCACTCTATGTGCTCGACGGAATCCCGCTTCCGTCACTTTCCATGACTAAGCCTGGAGACAACTATTCGGTATATGACGGAAGCGCCATTTCCGGAGACGGCATATCGAACTTCAACGCGGACGACATCGCGAACATGTCCGCGCTCGTCGGACCTTCGGCTGCCGCACTTTACGGATACAAGGCCGCAAACGGTATCCTCATGCTCACCACCCGCACTGCCGAAAAAGGCGTCAGCGTGACATATGGAACCAACACCACCTTCTCCGACCCGCTCATGCTTCCACAGCTGCAGGATGTCTATGGAGCAAAAGAAGGCACATATGCCTCATGGGGCAACAAACTTGCCGCTTCAAGGTCATGGTCAGTAAAAGATTTCTTCCAGACCGGATATAACACCCAGCATTCTCTCGGCCTGTCAATCGGAGGCGACAAAAGCCGCACATATGTATCCGCCGGTTTTGCTGATGCACGCGGAATCGTCCCTAACAACGACTACAGGCGTTACAATGTAACCGCGAACCACTCCGTGGATTTCCTGAACGACAAGCTGCACCTCAGCATACTCGGAATGTACATGAATGTGAAAGAGCAGAACATGCTCTCAGGTGGACAATATTACAACCCTCTCGTGCCTCTTTACCTCATGTCTCCGGGAGATGACATCAACAAATATTCGGTATATGAGCGCTACGACGCCTCAAGGAACTTCCCTGTGCAGTACTGGCCGTGGGGCAGCCTCAACCTTCAGGCGCAGAACCCGTTCTGGATTGTGAACCGCAACATGTTCAACAACGACAAGAAGCGCTTCCTCTTCGGCGCGTCCCTCAAATATGACATCACAGACTGGATTGACATACAGGGCCGCGTCCGCACTGACTTCAACAGCACTCTTGCGGAGCAGAAGAACTACGCCTCCACAAGCGGTCTGTTCGCGGATTCAAAAGGCCGCTACATCTACAACTCGAATGTGACCAGCCAGACATATGCCGACATCCTTGCCAATGTCCACAAGACATTCGCAGACAACCTGGTCCAGCTCAATGCCAACCTCGGAGCCTCTGTGGAAGATTACCGATACAGGGCCGAGCTTATCTCTGGAGACCTTCTCGGTGTGCCTAACCTGTTTACATTCGCGAACATGAACACCAACAAGGGCTTTGCGAAGACAACGTACAACGACCAGACCCAGGCGATATTCGCGACTGCCCAGGTAGGCTTCAAGAATATGGTTTTCCTTGACGGAACATTCCGTGCGGACTGGAACAGCGCCCTTGTCAACACAGATGAGATGCCTACCTGCTATGGCTCAGTAGGCCTTTCAGCAATCTTGACCGACATATTCAACATCAAGTCCAACTGGTTCTCATATGCAAAGCTCCGCGGCTCTTATGCCGAGGTCGGAAACCCTGTTATGAGATTCATCACAATCCCTACGCGCTATGTGACCGACGGACAGCCGAGCAAGAACACCTATGGCATTTCAGATGACTTCAAGGCCGAGCGCACAAGGTCATATGAGTTCGGTGCCGATGTGCGCCTGTGGCAGGGCAAGCTCAACCTGAGCGCTACCTACTACCACTCCATGACCTATAACCAGGTCTTCACGCCTGAACTTCCGGCTTCATTCAAATATGACACATATTATGTGAACTCCGGACGTGTGGACAACAAGGGTATCGAACTCTCCGTTGGACTCAGACAGAACATCGGTCCGGTTGAATGGACATCTGACGTCATCTATTCGCGCAACAAGAACAAGATTGTCGAGATGCTTGACGCCACGATTGACGGCCAGCGCTTCCAGAGCGACCAGCTTTCTGTGGGAGGTACATCCGGTGTCCAGATGTGGCTCACCAAAGGCCGCAGCATAGGCGACATATATGTGCGCGGGCTCAAGACTGACGAGCACGGATTCATCTGGGTTTCACCTACAGGCTCGACTGTGGTTCCTGCCGACGTGAGCGGCGGACTCGAATCCATGATTTATGCCGGAAACATAAACCCGAGCTGGACAGGCTCATGGCGCAATGAGTTCTCATGGAACGGACTCTCGCTGGGCTTCATGTTCACGGCCCGCGTGGGAGGTGTCGGAGTATCGCTTACCGAGGCAACCCTCGATTCATTCGGAATGTCGCAGCGCACGGCTGATGCACGTGACATGGGCGGTGCTCTTGTGAACGGACAGCTGCTCCCTGCTCAGTCATATTATGAGACAATCGGAGGAAACGGACTGGATGCACTTGGAGCTTATTACACTTACTCCATGACCAATATCCGTCTCGGAGAGCTTACCGTCGGATATGACATTCCTGTAGAAAAGTGGCAGAATGTGATCAAGAAACTGAACGTGTCTTTCGTGGGACGCAACCTTGCCATGCTTTATTGCAAGGCACCGTTCGACCCGGAAGTCGTTTCAGGCGCAGGCAACTACTCTGCCGGCATTGACTACTTCATGATGCCTTCTACACGCAATCTCGGTTTCTCTGTTAAAGTAACCTTCTAAGCTCAGATTCATTATGAAGAAATATATGCTGATAATAGCCGCGCTTGCGGCATCGGTGTCCTGCACGAAGAATTTTTACGACAAGAACACCAACCATGAGAATGCAACGGACGAAATGATGACCTGGGACGGGCTTTCAACAGGTTCCGCATTCTCGCAGATGACAAGGAACATCATTCCTTCATTCCAGATAATCGGTGACGAAGAATACGGAAGCGCCAATTATCAGGTGGTCGAGGACCTTGCCGGAAACCTCTTTGCAGGCTATACCGGAAACGTTCAGACCGGATTCAACGCTAACAATGTATATAACATCACGGCGAGGGACTGGTACGAAAAAATGTTCAATGAGGCCTATACCAGGGTTATCGGCTCATGGGAGGAACTCGACGCGTCAAGGGCTGAGTTCCCGAATGAGGCCGCTCTCGGTGATATCCTCAAGGTTGCGGTAATGCACAGGGTTACTGATACTTATGGTCCCGTGCCTTACTCGCAGATTGGCTCTGGTGCGGTTACCATGGAGTATGACTCACAGGAGACCATATACAGGAAGTTCTTTGAAGAGCTCGGTTCTGCGATAGATGTGCTGACTGCATTCAATCAGGCCCAGCCGTCAACAAAGGTACTTGAGGCATACGACAATGTATTCAAGGGAGATGTGAGAAAATGGGTCAAATTCGCCAATACTCTCCGTCTGCGTCTTGCCCTGCGTGTGGTATATGCCGACAATGCGCTTGCGATGGAGCAGGCTGAGGCCTCTCTGAACCACACAATCGGTGTGATGACAGAGTCCGGTGACCTTGCGTCCCTTCACAAGCCGGCAGCCGGAGCATGGGAGTATCCGCTCTACACCATCCAATACACCTTTGACGATGCCAGAATCGGTGCTACTATCGAGACCTACATGAACGGATATGCAGACCCGCGCCGTGCAAAATATTTCACCGCAGGTTCTGACGGAAACTATCACGGAGTCCGTAACGGAATTGAAATCAATGCCAATTATGCAGCTTCAGGCCTGCTTTCAAGAATCAATTGCACGGTCAATGACGACATCACCTGGATGTCTCCTGCCGAGGCGTGGTTCCTTAAGGCTGAGTACTGGCTCCGCAAAGGCGACAATTCGCAGGCAAGGTCATGCTACGAAGAGGGAATCCGTGTGGCATTCTCTACTTCCGGCGTCTCAGGTGCGGACGGCTATATTGCCGATGCTGAGAATACTCCGGGCACATTCACTGATGTTGTGAACGGTGGCAACTCCTACAACAACAAGCTCACTGATGTTACCGTGGCATGGAGCGATGGCGCCGGATTCGAGAAGAACCTTGAGCGCATAATCACCCAGAAGTACATCGCCATATATCCTGAGGGCCAGGAAGCATGGTCCGAGTTCAGAAGGACAGGCTATCCGAAAGTGATTCCTTACAATGTGAACCGCAGCAACGGAGCCATTGACACCCAGCGGCAGATACGCAGGCTGAACTGGCCTTCAACTGAATACCGTACCAATGCGGCAAATGTGAATGCGGCGGTTTCTGTCCTGAACAGGGAATCGTCTCTTCCTAATGGCGACAACGGCGGCTCACGCCTGTGGTGGGACAAGAACACAAGATTCTAATCAACGGTTAAATTGTTTTGACAAAATGAAAAAATCAACAATAATATTGGCTTCGGCCATGGCTGCTGTTTCGGTCTTTTCTTGCACGAAGCCCGAGGCGCTGAATCTCCAGCCGGCATACGAATATACGGATGCCTACTATGAGGCTCTTCGCGCATACAAGAACAGCGACCATTCAATCTGTTATCTCTGGTTTGCCGATTATGGCGTGCCTACATCTCCGGCTTACCGTTTTGCAGGCATCCCGGACAGCGTGGACGTGGTCTCGCTTTGGGGAGGAGTTCCGAAAAGAGGCTCTCTTGACTGGAAAGAGATGCAGGAAATCAGAACCAAGAAAGGGACTAAGGTCGTAGGTGTGAAGATTATCCGTCTTGCCCACACTACTTATCTCCCGACATGGCCTCAGGAGATAGAAGTGCCTACCTACATGAACGGATATGGCAGCAACAAAGGCTATAATGACACTTATAAAGAGGTGTATGACGCTCAGATTGCAGCGGGAGAGCTCGAGGCCATTGCCGTAGCTACGGCCAAGACTGAAGCCCACAAGGCCGGTACGCGTGCACTTATCGCCGACATGAGGGAAAATCCGAGCCGCTGGCTCAAGGAAGGCTCCACTGAAGAGAATCCGGAGTGGGAATATCCTGAGTGGTGCGTATATGCCGGCAATTCCATCCTCAGGGAAGTCTGGGACAATGATCTCGACGGCTATGACCTTGACTATGAACCGGAAGGCGACGCGCTAAGCGGGGAGCCTATGAGGACTTTCCTCCAGTATCTGGCACAACATATCGGCCCGGCCTCGCCTAATCCGCATATGATTCTTGCCGTTGACGGAAATACCCCTCCGGGCGGAACTGAGGAACTCTGTACATATCATATTTCGCAGAGCTACGGAAGTCGTATCAGCGACAGCAACTTCAACCGGTCCGGCTGGAAAAATTCCCAGCTGATTTTTACCGAGAATATCGGTGACTATTGGTCAACAGGCGGAAATATGGAGCAGCAGGCTGCTTTCCAGCCGTCAACGGGAGGCCGTAAAGGCGGTTTCGGAGCGTTCCATGGCCAGCGTGACTATAATACGACAGACTCGGGAGCGGACAAGGACACGCCTTACGGACATCTCCGCCGTGCAATCCAGCTCCAGAATCCGGCTGTCAAATACTAACAGGGAGGATATTATATGAAAAACATATTGAAATATACTTCGGCAGCCGCTGCAATGATGCTCGCCCTTTCCTCATGCGAGGAGATGGTTGACTATCAGACCGTGATTGATGCGGCACCTAAACTTGCATATGTGAACCCTAAGGGCGGCGACACCTTCGAGACTCTTGTCGTTCATCGCCCGACAGGCTCTGAAGGCAGTTTTGAGACTGAGTTTCAGGTAAATGCCAACTCTACAGTTCATCCTGCAGTAGGCGTTGACGTGGTTTATGATGCGGAGCTTGTCGCTTCTTACAATGAGGAGCATGGGACTTCTTTTGCTGCTCTTCCGCAGGAATATCTCGACATCGAGAATGCTTCTGTAGTGATTCCGGAGAATGCTACGATTTCTGCCGATACGGTACGCCTGCGTCTTTCTCAGGATGCTGACCTTTCGAAATTGACACAGCGCGGATATCTTGCTCCGCTCAAGGTCATATCTGAGGATTTGGGCTCAAGCGAGAAGATGGGCAACCTCTGGTTCATCGTCAATACTGAGATTTCCCTCATACGTCCGATTTCCTCGGTTGATGATATGGTCGGTTTCCTTGCAGGAGGAACATCAGGCTGGACGGCGGACTGTGGCAATGCCGCAAATCTGTTTGACGGTTCTGAAGGCACAGGAGTGGCTTTTACCAAGGCAAACGGCACTGTCGTCATTGACATGCAGAAGCCTATTATGGTGACAGGTCTCAAACTGAACCTGACCGGCGCCAACGGGGTGTCAATCGAATACAGCGAAGACGGAAAAGAGTGGTCACAGGCCGGAACGCCTCTGTCCGGTGAATATCTTTATACGGGCCGCAACTGGTATGTGGCCGTGTATGACTATTTCACAGCGAGGTACCTCCGTCTTACCGTAGGCAACAATACCATAAATGAAGTCGGGGTATATATGATTGAAAGCACTGAGCCAACCGTCTATGCCACAATCGGAAACGACAATGTTGTCACCGGAAAGATTGTGCATAAGAAGGGTATCGGCTCTACAAGTGACTTCTCAGCATCATTCAAGGCATATACTACCATCGCTTCTGCGAGCGGATACAATGTGAGCCTTGCTGTGGACAACTCCCTCGTGGCTGCATATAACCAGAAGCACGGCACTTCATATAAGGCAATGCCTTCTGCAAATGTTGACTTGAAGACTGCTTCTGTCAGCATCGCCGCCAATGACAATGCTTCTGCTTCAAATGCGGAGTTTACACTCAAGGGTGACCTCAGCGGCCTTACCGACGTGAACGGCTACATTATCCCTGTCAAGCTTTCTGCTTCCGGCGCAGTCGTGAGCGAGAGCAGGGGAGTGGTATATGCCATTATAACTCCTGAGGTCAATATGATTCGGGCTATATCTTCAGCAGACGAGATGGTAGGTTTCCCTGCCGGCGGAAGGTCCGCATGGTCGGGTTCTGTTGACGGTTCTTCAAAACTGTTTGATGACGATGAAAATACATCTGTCAGCTTCCAGTCTTCGGGCAATGTCCTTACTGTGAATATGGCCAATACTCATCTTGTGACAGGACTGCGCCTGCATGGCTACGGTGTGAACAATGTAAGTGTTGAGTTCAGCCGTGACGGTGTCGCCTGGACTTCGGCAGGAACAGTCGCTGAAGGCGAGGCTGTATGGACAGGAAGCAGCTGGAGCCAGGGCGATTGGTATCTGGCGTTCTCTGACTATCTTGATGCACAGTATCTGAGGCTCTCGTTCGGTTTCTCGGGATATTACCGTACTCTTTCTGAGTTCTATGTATATGAGATAGAAAGCGCAGAGCCGACCGTCTATACGATATGCGGAACGGACAATGTGTTCACGGGCAAGGTCGTGCATCATGCGATAGCCGGCTCCAACGCAAGCCTGGACGCTTCATTCAATGTTATGACAACGGTTACCTCTCCTTCAGGCTATTCTGTCGGTGCTGAGGTGAACAGTTCTCTCGTTGCGTCATACAACGCGAGCCATAATACAAAATATGCGGCTCTTGATGCTTCGTATGTGGAGATTTCAGGTGTTCCATGCGAGATTGCTCCGGGTGCGAACAAATCTGCCGGCAAAATTTCCGTAAGCTTGAAAGGTGACATCTCGAAACTCAAGAATGCCGGCGGCTACCTGCTTCCGGTGCAGCTCAAAGCTCCAGCAGGCGCTGTCGTAAGCTCGGGAAGAGGCGTCGTGTATATCGTGATTGAGGTTGAGGAGAGCACTGCCGTTTTGAGGTCGGGATTCTCGATTTCAGATATCAAGGGCACACAGGTCGCAGACAGGAGCGGATGGAAGCTTATCGAGAAAGGAACTGAAATCCATTCCGGAGACTATGACTATCTGCTTGACGGGGACACTGAGACATATATCCGTACATGGGGTGGCCCTATTGTGTTTACCGTTGATCTCGGGCGGGAGTATGACGTTACCGGACTTGTTATAACAGCCCGCACGGACTCGTATTCTAACCTGCAGCCGTCTTCAATTTCCATCAGGGCAAGTCTTGATGATGACATTTATGAGGATTTGGGTACGGCGTCAAAGTCGGAGGGCACGATAGTTTCGTCAAATCCTTCGTCATATGTGTCTTTCTATGGACATAAGACGGTCAGGTATCTGAAGATTGAGGCCGGATACGGCAGCAACATGGGTACTTCCGAATTCAATATCTATGCGAAATAAATAGTGTGGATTGAAAAACAAAATCAAGCATAAAGCAATGAAAAATAATATATTGACAATGTTTTTCCTGGCAACCGCAGCATTTGCTGCGGGAGCCTGCCAGGAGTCTATCCAATATGCCGACGTGGTTTATTTCACCGGCACGGAAAATTCTCCTGTGACGAGCATGTATGTTGACGGCCCTTCGTCAATGGGCATCACTGTCACATCATCTGCCAAGCTGGCTTCTGAAATGACTGTTGATGTGGAGGTGAACGGTGCTGCGGTTGATTCTTATAATGCCGCCCACGGTACTGCATATAAGATGCTGCCTGAGGGTAGCTATAAGCTGTCCGCTTCCAATCTGAAGATTGAGGCCGGGAAGAATGTCTCGCTGCCGGTCAATTTCGAAATCCTTTCGATGGACGATTTTGAGGAAGGTGTGGCATATTGTGCGCCTCTTACCATCACCGGAACTTCAAACGGGATGAAGGTTCTGGAGGCTTCAAGGACTACATATGTCCTCATCAGCCAGATTATCACGACCAAGGGCCTCGAGACCCGCGGCAACAATTACGTCAGCTTCCCTTCCATCACCAACAATGCCATGTACCATAACATGACTGCCTGCACAATGGAAATAAGGGTTTATATGAATTCTTTTTATTCTGAAAGTTCAAATCCTGGAATCGCTTCCGTAATAGGTGTTGAGGAGAATTTCCTGCTCCGTTTCGGTGACATTTCATGTAAGAAGAACCAGCTCCAGTATGCCGGACGAGGCGCTTCCGTGACTTCCAAGAGCCAGTTCAACACAAAGCAGTGGTATCATCTTGCGGTTGTTGATGACGGAACGAATCTGGTGCTTTATGTGGACGGGGAGATTGAAGGCCAGGTGGCTTCTTCCGGAAAGGCTGCAATTGATTTGGCTTGGGATTATATGGGCGGCTTCCATGTCGGCTTCTCTGAGAGGGGACGTCTTATGGACGGAATCGTGAGCGAGGCGCGCGTATGGAACAGGGCGCTCAATGCAATCGAGCTGGAGAATAACCAGTGCTATGTTGACCCTAAGTCCGAGGGACTGATAGGATATTGGAGACTTGACAGTCTTGATGAGAACGGCAAGTTTGTGGACATGACCGGAAACGGCAATCATGGTACGCCGAACAGGGCTCCGGCCTGGAGCGGTGACATCAAATGTCCTGTAATAGATTAGATTGGCTTCTGGGGCCGGCTGCATATGTGTTTGGTTTATATGCACCGGCTCCGGTTTTTCTTTACACTTCGGATGCAGACACTTCGTCCCGGCATTTGCCTTTGAGCTTGGGTTTGTCTTTGAGCTTGGGTTTGCCTTTGAACCCGATGCGCTGTCCGATGGATGTTAGATTGCATAAAAGTTTACGGTTTGTGGTAAATTTTTTCAGGACGTGACATTTCGGTGGACTGTAAGTGTTTGAGTGTTAGTTTGTTGCTGAAACGCGATGCCCCGTTGGTGGGGAATCGTTTTTGTGTAAAATATTGATTTATATCATGTTGCGTTCCATGCTTTGCCCGCAGGTGCCGTTGCGCACCTTTATATTTTCTCTGATATGTCTCCTGGCCTGGACAAATGCTTCCGGACAGGGCAATCCGCGTATCCTGAGATTTGATTCTCCTGTCATGGAGATAGATACGGTCCGATATGACGGCGGTCCTGTGACAGTCAGGTTCGAATGCACGAATATCAGTGACAGGAAGGTCTCTATTGTAGATGTGCATTCGCAGTGCGGCTGTGCAAAGCCTTCTTTTTCGCGCGGGCCGATAGCTCCGGGCGCAAAGGGATATGTGGACGTGGTGCTTGACCCTTCCCATCTTTTTGCTGAGCAGACCAGGCATCTGACAGTGATAGCCACCAATGGAGACTACCGGAAGTTCAATACGATTACAATCCATGGTTATGTGGAGCGTGATGTGACGGAGGAGATGGTGCGCTACCCTCATGAGCTCCTCCCCGGATTGCGTTCAGATATGATAACGGTCGGCATGCGTTTGTACAGGCGCGGAGAAGTGTCGGTCAAAGAGTTTACAATCTATAACAGCGGGTCGGAGCCGTTCAGGCTTGGCTGGAAGTCTGATTTCAAAAATGTGAAGGCTGAACTTCCGGGACTTCTTGAACCAGGAGCTTCGGCCAAGGTCCGCGTATCTGTTTCAACTGCGGGAATGCCTTCCGGAGATTATCAGGAGACTTTCCGCATAATCGCAAACGGTATCTCCTCCAAGGATATACTTCTCAAAGGTGCTGTGCAGTAAACTGTGTTTTTGCTGCATGACGGCATAAAAATTTGCTCCTGCCTTGTTTCTGGCTTATAGGCCATTGACAAAGGCAGGAGCAGTTTTCTTTTTATGATTCCTCAACCGGGAGGAAATGGTCTTGCCGGGTACGGGCATTACTTCGGCAGAAATCCTTTTTCAAGAAGCAGTTCGGCAATCTGTACTGCATTCGTGGCTGCACCCTTGCGCAGATTGTCTGCCACGCACCAGAAATTGAGTCCTGATTTTACTGAAGGGTCGCGGCGGATACGGCCTACGAAAACGTCATTCTTGCCCCATGCATAAAGCGGCATAGGATACACGTTGTTTGCCGGATCGTCCTGCAACGTGACCCCTGGCATTTCTTCCATCATCCTGCGTACATCCTCCAGAGTGAAATCCTTTTCAAACTCCAGGTTGACGGACTCCGAGTGACCTCCCTGTACAGGCACGCGCACTGTGGTTGGGGATACTCCGATAGTGTCGTCACGGAGAATCTTGTGCGTCTCATTGACCATCTTCATCTCCTCCTTGGTATAGCCGCTCTCGAGGAAAGAGTCAATGTGAGGAAGTATATTCTGGTCAATAGGATGCGGATAAACAGCGGGATACTCACCCCATACTCCTCCGGCGCGCTCCGTATTCATCTGGTCCATAGCCTTATAGCCTGTTCCTGTGACTGACTGGTAGGTGGATACCACTATTCGTTTTATGGTATAGGCCTTGTGCAGCGGTGCAAGCGGGAGCAGCATCTGTATTGTGGAACAGTTAGGGTTCGCAATGATGTAATCCTGCTCTTCGAGCACATCTCCGTTGATTTCAGGAATGACAAGCTTTTTCGTAGGGTCCATTCTCCAGCATGAAGAATTGTCAACCACACGGCATCCGGCTTCTGCGAATTTAGGGGCAAGTTCACGTGAGGTGTCTCCTCCGGCTGAAAAGAGTGCAAGGTCCGGGCGGGCTGCAATGGCCTCCTCTGCACTTACTACATTCCACTCCTTGCCTTGGAATGTGATTTTACGGCCCACTGATTTTGCGGACGCTACAGGCAGCAGTTCCGTAACAGGGAAATTCCTCTCTGCGAGGACCTCAAGCATTCTGGTGCCTACCAGGCCGGTAGCACCTACTACAGCTACTTTCATATATCGTTTCTTTTTAATTGTTCTCTTTCGCTTTCTCCTCTTTCGCTTTGTCTTGTTTCGCGCCAGGCTTTTTCTGGCCCGCCAATCTTTGGCAAGAGCGTGAGAAATTGTCAAAATCTTTCAAAATTAATCATAAAATCCTCATGACGCAAATTATTCAAAAAATCTCATCCGTCCCCGGCAGGCATACCTGTAATTCCGTCTGTTGCGGAAATTATAAAAGCCACAAACGGAATAAACCAGATGACAAGCCCCGTCAAAGCGCTGCTGCAAGATCCGCTATGAGGTCATCCGCATTTTCGATTCCTACGGACAGCCTTAGCATATCCGGATATACTCCTGCGGCAATCTGTTCCTGCTCGCTCAGCTGCGAATGGGTTGTTGAGGCCGGATGTACAATCAGCGATTTGGCATCTCCTACGCTTCCCACATGCAGAATAAGCTCCAGCCTGCCGACCAGTGCCGCGGCAGCCTCAAATCCTCCTTTGACACGGAAAGTCAGCACGCCTCCGAAACCATGACGGAGATACTTGCTTGCAAGCTCATGATAAGGGTTGCTTTTCAGGCCCGGATAATTAACGCTTGCAACGGCAGGATGCTCCTCAAGGAACTCGGCAACGGCAAGTGTATTGTCACAGCATCTCTCAGCCCTTAGTGACAAGGTCTCAAGCCCTTGCAGCATAAGGAACGAATTGAACGGAGACGGTGCCGGACCGATATTGCGGAGACCGTCCACCCTGACTCTTCCGGCGAAAGCCGCCTGGCCGAACACCTCTTTGTAAACCAATCCGTGATAGCTTTCCGAAGGCTTGGCCAGCAGAGGATATTTTTCTGCGTCCCAGTCGAAATTCCCTCCGTCAACGACTACGCCTCCGAGTGCAGTCCCATGGCCGCATATCCACTTTGTGGCGGAATGTATTGATATATTCGCACCCCATTCAAAAGGCCTGAACAGATAGCCTCCCATTCCGAAGGTATTGTCCACCATGACGCAGATTCCTTTTTTTCTGGCCATCTCAATGATAGGCTCATAATCCGGAACATTGAATGCAGGATTGCCAAGGTTTTCCAGGAAAATGGCCTTAGTCCTGCCGTCAGTCAATGCCTCAAGGTCGCATGCCTTGTCACTTTTCGCAAAACGCACCTCGGTTCCCATGTCGCGCAAAGTGATTGCGAACATCGTGAATGTGCCTCCGTAGAGAAACGGCTGTGCGACAATGTTGTCTCCGGGACCGCATATGTTCGTTATGGAAAGGAATACTGCAGACTGTCCGGAAGCGGTAGCCACAGCCGCCACTCCGCCTTCAAGGGCCGCCATTCTTTTCTCGAACACCTCATTTGTCGTGTTGGTTATTCGGGTGTATATGTTTCCCGGGCGCTTAAGCTCAAACAATTCCGCTCCATATTGCATGTCATCGAAAGTGTATGCAGTGCTTTGGTAAATCGGAACAGCTGTTCCTTTGGAAACAGGGTCAATCTCCTGTCCTGCCCTGACTTGCAGGGTCTCAAATCTGTATTTCTTTTCTTTCATGTCGTCAAAATGTTTTGTCTTGCATCCCGGTGGCCTGTAACGCAATGTCTGTCGTTTGGACCATGGAGCGCAAATCGGTGGTTATTAATGATTTGTGGAAAATCGATGCCCCTGTGACGGGGAATCGTTTTTATGTATTATATTGATTGTCAGTGCGTTATGTTTCATGTGCACAATGCAACGTGGCGCTGAAACTACATCAGAATGTCATTAAGCACACCGGATGCAGTCTGATAAGCCCCCGCTCCGGCGCCGGATATCACCAACGGTGACGGATAGAAACCTGTCCGGATGATTGCGGAATTGTCAGTCCCGTTGAGATTGAACAGCGGATGCTCCGGAGAAATGTCTTCGAGGGCAATTCTGGCCCGGTATCCCGAAGGGGCGTTCGCATCTTTCGTGAGCGAAGCTATGAACCTTTGTCTCAGACCTTTCCCGGCAGCTTCATTATATCTTGCGGCAAACGCTTCCTCATTATCTTCGAGCATCTTATAGAATGCCGGCACTTTTCCTGCGAAGAACTCAGGGGAGAGGAGCGGCGATATTTCCACATCCTTTTCCTCTATCGGAATGCCTGCCTCGCGCGACAGGATAATGAGTTTCCGCAGCACATCCCTTCCGCTCAGGTCAAGACGCGGGTCCGGTTCTGTATATCCGGCATCCTGCGCCCTTTTTACTACCTGCGCGAATGTCCCGCCTTCACCTCCGCGGTATGTGCTGAAAATATAGTTCAGCGTTCCTGAGAGGACGGCCTCTATGCTGATTATGTCATCTCCGCTGTTGACACTCCTGGATATGGATTCGAGAATCGGAAGCGCCGCGCCTACTGTTGTCTCATACCTTAGCGATGCCCTGTTTTCAAGGGCGGCGGCCTTAAGTGCCGCATATTGGCTGTATGGTGCGGAGAACGTGATTTTGTTGCATGCCACTACGGAATATCCTCGTTTGAAAAGATTCATGTATTTATAGGCTATGTCCGAAGAGCCGGTGCAGTCCACGAATACTGAATTTTCGAGTGACAGGGTTGCCAAAGTCTCGAAATATGCCTCGTCAGCTGCGCTTTCTCCCGTCTCAAGCCGTCCGGAGATTCCGTCAAGACTGATTCCTGCCTTGTCAACAATGAATTTCCTGCTGTTGGAAAGTCCACAGACATGAAGCCTCTTTCCTGTACGTGCGGCGATTTTGTCTCCGTTGCGTGCTATGATGTCTGTCAAGGCCTTGCCCACCACGCCATATCCGGCTATGAAGACATGTATGTCCTTTACGGTGCTTTTCCCGAAGAATTCGTTGTGGATATGCAGGATTGCCGCATCCGCATCAACAGAAGGTATGATTACCGATACATTTCGCTCCGAAGAACCCTGTGCGGTTGCCCTTACCGGTATGCTGTGGCGGCTCAGTGCTGCAAGCATCCTGCCTGTGGTCCCGCTCTGGCTCAGCACGTCATCGCCCACAAGGCATACGATTGAAAATCCTTTCTCGACTTTCAGTGGGTTCAGCTTTCCGAGCGAAATTTCGTATGCAAAGCATCTGTCCGCTGCCTCACGCGCTTTCTCTGCATCTTTTTCCGCTACGGCTATGCACATCGTATGCACAGAAGAGGCCTGGGTTATAAGTATTATATTGATTCCGTTGCGGCTCAGCGTGTCGAACAGGCGGCTTGAGAAGCCCGGTATCCCGACCATTCCGCTTCCCTCAAGTGAAATGAGGGCTATGTTGTCTGAGTTTGAGATTCCGATGAGCTTGTTCTTGCTTCTTGGGGGATTCTTCTCGATGAGAGTCCCGTGGGCATCAGGGTCGAATGTGTTTTTCACATATATCGGAATCCCTTCCGCCACAACAGGCTGGATTGTCGGAGGATAGATTACCTTGGCTCCGAAGTGCGAGAGTTCCAGGGCCGCTTTGTATGAGATATGGCTTATCGTGTGCGCGGACGGGGCTACCTTTGGATTTGCCGTCATCATTCCGGACACGTCCGTCCATATTTCAAGGATGCGGGCATTGCAGCCGACGGCATACAGCGATGCCGAATAGTCGGAACCGCCTCGTCCGAGGGTGGTTGTGCGGCCGTGCATGTCGGAGGCTATGAATCCCGGCACAACGAAAAGCTGTGTTATGGGATTGGCTTCAGTCATGCTCTTGACAAGGGAATATGTCTGTGCGATATTGACTGTTGTTTTGCCGTTTTCTGTTCCGGTCTTTATTATTTCGCGCGAATCGGTCCATTTGGTTGCAATTCCGATTGAGGCGAGCTTTGTGGCGAGAATTTTCGTTGACCAGAGTTCTCCGAAGCTCTGTATTGCGTCAAGGCTGGCCGGAGATAGCTCTCCAAGCAGGAAAACGCCCTGTGCTATTCCGCGCAGCGAGTCAAACAGGCGGTCACATGTCTCCTTTGATTCTTCGTGCTTTTCAAGAGGGAGCAGGCTGCCGATTATTTCGTGATGCTTCAGCTGCAGGCCGTCAATCAGGTCTTTGTAGCTTTCGTCCCGTTCTGCCGCAAGTGTGCCGATTTTTATCAGCGTGTCGGTGCAGCCGCTTATGGCAGAGACTACAAGTATAGTCCTGTCACGTTCGGCCGCCTTTGCGACGATTTCAGTCACTTTGAGCATATTGTCCGCATTGGCGACCGATGTGCCGCCGAATTTCATCACTTGCATATCAATTAGTCTTGTGTGTTATGTAAATTCCTGTTTTGCCGGTGTTTTCGTTCCGGCTGTTTCCTGTAGCCGCTCTTTGCCGGGCTTTGGCTTTTCAAATGCAGCCTATGGCATCAGTGGCCTTATTATTTCTTCCAGCTGGACATTCTCGAGAAGAAAGCCGTCATGTCCGAATCCGGATGTTATCTCATGATAGACCGCTCCAGGAATGCATGAGGCTATCAATTGCTGTTCGTTTACGGGAAAAAGCCTGTCGCTGTCGATTCCGATTACAGTACAGCTTGCTTTGACTGTCCCAAGTGCAGCTTCTACTCCGCCTCTGCCCCTTCCGACATTATTGCTGTCCGCGCAGTCGCACAGATAGCGGTAGGAGTATGCATCGAAACGGTCAGAAAGTTTCTTCCCCTGGTATCGCTGATATGAGGCGGCTCGTGATGCGAAGAGTGTGTCATGGCCGCTTTCCTGCTGGGTGGCATTGAATCCCTCATAGTTCCTGTAAAGCAGCATGCCGATGCTTCTTGCGCACTGCAGTCCTGCCGCTCCTCCTTTCAGGCTTTCTGAAGTGAGGAAAGTGGCGTCCGCTTCAAGGGCCATCCTCATTGCCTCGTTTACAGCATTCAGCCACGGAGTAGTCTTGGCGCTCAATGCGATGAAAACTGCTTTCCCGATTACATCAGGCTCCATGACTGACCATTCGAGAGCCTGGAATCCTCCTATTGAACCGCCTACGATAAGGTCTATGCGTTCTATTTCCAATGATTTGCGTACCAATGAATTTGCCCTTACGATGTCACGCACTGTGATTTTCGGGAAATCCAGCAGATATAGCCTGCCGGTTGACGGATTTTCTGATGCAGGGCCTGAGGAACCGTAGGGTGAGCCGAGCATATTCGCGCAGACGACAAAATATTTGTCAGTGTCGAAAAGTTTTCCTGGTCCGGTCAGTTCCGGCCACCAGTCCTGTGCATCTGAATTTGCAGTAAGCGCATGGCAGAGCCAGATTACTTTCCTGCTGTCTCCTTTTTGCCATGGCTTTTCCGATGTATGATAGGCGACCTTGAGGCCGGTGATGCTTCCTCCTGCCTCAAATTCAAAAATTCCTTCGTGTATGTATTCGTGTGCTGTCATAATTCTTCCAAAAACGGTATGCAAAGGTCATATATATGATTGTTAAAAACAAACATTTGGAGCAATTCGGCAAAATATTCTATATTTGTCTGATTTTGCCTGTATTTTTGGTTAAATATTCTGGATATTCATTGATTTATAGAATTTGTAGAAATGGAAAACCTTGACGTGACCGACATTATGATTCTGCGCGAATTGCAGAAGGATGCCAAGCTGACGACTAAAGAGCTTGCCGCAAAGGTCCATTTGTCGCCGTCTCCAGTGTTTGAAAGACTGAAACGTCTTGAGAGGGACGGGTATATAAAAAATTATATCGCCGTTGTCGATCCGATAAAGGCCGGCAACGGCATAATGGTGCTTTGCAATGTGCGTCTGAAGCATCACAGCAATGAATTGAGCAGGCAGTTCACATCAGTCATAGCCGGCATAGATGAAGTGGTGGAATGCTTCAACACCTCGGGAGACTATGATTATCAGCTGAAAATCTATGCCCGCAGCATGGCTCATTATCAAGAACTTGTGCTCGGGCGGCTCGGAGAACTTGACTGCATCGGCAGCCTGCACAGTATTTTCGTGATTGGCGAAGTGAAAAATTCCCGCAGCATCCCTCTCGGCCACGGGAAATGACAGACCGGTTGCATGTGCATTTCTGTTGAGGGGCAAAGATATGAACATCGTGTTTGCACATAAAGCATTCGGGCATTTAGGCATTGCGGCATGCTGCTGCCTATCCATGAAAATGCCGCTCTACATGGATGATTTGTCTTGTTTTGCTATCCTATCCACGAAATCTCAGCTCTGTGTGGATGACTTCTCTGATTTTGCAGCCTTATCCATGAGAATGTCGCTCAGGATGGATGGCTGATCCTGTTTTGTTGTCCTGTCCACGAAATCGTTACTCTGTATGGATGTCTTGTTCTTGATTGTCGGGTAGTTGTGCCTATTGGCGGATGTGCTGTGTTGCATGTCCGGGAAGGATTGTTTGTCTGACGGGCAATCTGTTCTTGGTGCTGGCGCAGAATTGTGTTCCCGACTGTTCTGCTGTGCGGTGTTGCTTTTGGCCAGCCTGGCAGCCGGGAATAGTCATTTGTCTTAAGGTTACATCTTAATACATGTTTTATGCTCATTGCCTTGTTGCATGGTCATCCCCCCCTGTCTCAGGTTCATTGCTCGTTTTGTAGTGGTGCATAACGGTATGATAATTAGGTGATTACTGAAATACGGTTCCCCATAAAAGGGGAACCGTGCTGCGGCAATATGTTGATAGACAATTGTTTGTACTTTTGCATCAGTTGCAAGATTCAGAGGTATTCCATCTTTATATTCTTCTGCGAATAATGATAGGGCAGGCGATAGCGGCAATGATGGCGAACGTGACCAGAAATGCCCATATGTTGACCTTTCGTGAAGCTGCTTTAAGAATCATGTCATCGTACAGCAGGCGATAGGCATCAACCTTCCATACGGGATTGCCGTCCATGAACTCCACAGCATTGCCGTATGCGTACTTCCCAGGCAGATCTATCGTATGGAATGACTCCGTAAAAAAATATTCAATTACCTGTGTCCCGGTCTCGTATGCTTTGTCTATGCTCGCTTTTTCGGCAGAATAAACATCTGATATTTTCATTTCCGGAGCCATATTTTCCCATATGCTCACGAAGTCCTTCGGTGTCATCATCAGCACATCCTCCCTGTCGGCTTTCTTCATAAAGGCATCATGCGCGGTTTCCATGAACTCAATCTGCCGCTCGTCGCAATAGGGCCGGAATATGTCGCAGAGCGTGATATATACGGCGTCTGAATACCATTGTGCGAATTTGCGGCTTATTTCATCCAGCATGCCGTATATCTCTGTCCCGTTCCACCCCTTTGGCATATCCGATCCCCTGAGAAGCAGGCTCATCTCTTCTTCGGTGAGATATCCGTCATATGCCAACGGAATCCTGTGCTTGAATGTCTTGAACACGGCTTTGTATTCATATTGCGTGAAGAACCATCTGAATTTCCGCCCAAGGCTCTCTTCCGGGCATAAGATAGGGTTTCCTATATCGCTCTTGCATTTGAGCAAGCCTATCTCGTCTGCTTGTGCACATGCTTTGAATTTCATGCTGTCGGAAGAATTATGGAAATTAAAGCCGGCATGCCGGTCAAGTTTCTGGATTTTCCATATGTCTTCCTGCAGATGTTCATAGCTGTTTTCAGAAGAATAAATCGTGCGCTTGACGGAAAGGTCTTCTGATACCTGTGATGATACGCAATAGTATGTCGAGCATGATGAGGCGAGGGCTGCCGTAGCCAGGCATGCGAAAGTCATGATGCTGCCAAATGTTTTCCTTTTCGGTTTCATATCGTGAAATGTTTTTGAGGTTTATTGGCCGGTTTGGGCTTCCAGGGAGGCTCCGTCGGCCTGATTGTCCATTCCTGCTTACAGGTTTCCGTATTTTTCATGCAGCCGGGATGATCTCATGTATGCCCGGTACATTTTTTCTGAACTGCTTCCTTTGTCGGCTGAGGTCAACAATAGGGTGGCAGCGTCTTTTGAATCTGAGGCTTGCCTGGATTCGTCATAGTGAAGTTGTATTCTTCTTTCAATTTCTGTTTTTGCAGTGTAGCCTGTTGAAGGATTGCCGTCTTCGGATACGTATAAACCGTAAGTCGCCATTCCTGCCGTAAGAGCTGCAATGACTGATGCTACGGCAATGCCTATGTGTCTTTTTGCGGATATTCGTGCCATGACTTCCGACTTCATTTTTTCTTGTGACGGGGATTCTGATGCAAGACGTGTCATGGTCTGCCTGTAACCGTGATATTTGTCACTCTGTTTCATATCGTTCCAATTCTGTCATAATTCTTTTCTTTGCCAGATGAAGGTTGCTTTTTATGTTGTTTGCCGGCATTCCTGTTATTTCGGCCACTTCATTTACAGAAAGCCCTTCAAGTTCCCTGAGCGTGAATATGATGCGCTGCTTTGGAGAAAGCCCGGCGGATATCTTGCATATCATCTTCCATCTTTCCCTGTTTATGAGGTCTTCCTCAGGAGAAGATGCGGACGGTTCGTCTTTATATGACGTTTCTGCCGGGGAAATGCCTATCAGATTCAGCAGTCTGCGTTTCCTCAGGCGGTCATAGCAAAGATTGCATGTGATTCTGTATATCCATGCCGATGCTCCGCAGCGTTTCTCGTCATATTTTGATGCATTGCGCCATATTTTCACGAAGACTTCCTGAGTCACGTCTTCGCTTTCCGGACGGTCGCAAAGAATCCTGTATGCGGTTCTCGAGACCATGGGCATGTATTTGTCCATGAGCTTCTTCAGAGCATCCTGACTGCCTTTGGCCACAGCATTTATGGTCAGGAAGTCGTTTCCGATGGTATGTCCGTGCGATCTGTCCATTCAGTAAATGATTCTGAATATTATACGCACAAATATGGGAAAAGTCAAAAGCAGAAGCAAAGTTTGCTTTGATTATGCCGGGATGCAAGCGTATATATGTGCAAATCTAATGTGAGCAAAAATGGCCATGACGTGTAACTGTATGATAAACATGTGTTTGTTGAAATACGATTCCCCAGATGTGATATGCGCCGCAAAAGTTGGACAAAAGCTATCGGAGCAGGTCGGTTGTAGTGAATCGCGTTTCAGGAAAGGCTTGGTGGCTGCTGATGTGTTATATTCGATGGTTCTGCGGAATCATGATGCATCCCTTCGGGAGAAAATGCAAAATAATCGGTGTGATTTCCCTTGATTATTATAGATATGTCATTATGGAATCACAGATGCCGTAAAGGTATGACACCAGCCCCGTACAGCGTTTGGGCATGGCACGGAAGGTATCATTCTGATAAATACTACCAGTTCTGTATGAAATGTATCTGGTGCTTAATGGTCTGCGGGACAAATGTACCGTTTTTGACAGCCGGTTCCCATGCCGGTGCTTTTTCGAGCACTTTTATCACTGCATCGCTGAACTCTTTTCTGTTGCTGCTTATGATTCTGACATCACTGATTGTGCCGTCTTCATTGACAACAAAACTATATTCCACCAATGCTTCATTCCCTTTCATGTTTTTGCTCCAGCTTAGCCTGTCATGCATCCACTCATCATAGAACTTCTTGACATCTCCTCCCTGAAATCTTGCCGGCCTGTCGGTGTCGGATGACGCAGACCAATTCTTTTTTAGCTCATTGAGAAATTTCTTCTGCTCCTTATTGAGTTTCACCTCTCTGAATGCAGGAACTGTCACTCCGGCAGAGCTTGCTGACGGATATCGTGTCCCGCTCTTTGTCGGTTGCCCATGACGTACCATTCCTATGAATACGGTGCCGTTCTCGGCAATCAGTGTGTCACGTCCTTCAGCATGGCCTTCCTTGAAGTCGCCGAGCACAATCTTGCCTGACACATGGTAGAATCTGCCGTTTCCGGAATGCTGCCCATTTTCAAAATTCCCCTGATATCTGCTGCCACCAGGAAGATATTGGATTCCATACCCTTCCGCCTTGCAATTTACGAACTTGCCGAATATTATGCCGTCTTTTGCAGATTGCAGGACACCTTTTCCGGCAGGATATTCCCCTGTATATTTCCATGTCCCGGTTGTTATGCTGGTGTCTTTCTGTGCGTACATTGTGAATACCGGCAGAAGCATTGCCAAGACACCGGCCACATATCTTCTTTTCATTTCAGATTTCATGACGGTAATTAAAGTCCGCAATATGTTGAGGTGCAAACCTTAGCAAAAGTTGAGAGCAAAACGTCAAGCTTGCTTGTAAGTTTTGCCGAAACGCCAGCGTATATATGGCCGTCGGGACAAATATATAAAAATTGTGTTTGCATACAAAGCATTGTTGCATATTGATTTCCTATCCACGAAATCGCTGCTGTGTGTGGATGTCTTGTTCGATAGCCATGCCCTATCCACGAAAATGCTGCCAGGCATGGATAAACTTTACTATTTCATCGCCCCATCCGCGGAATTCCCATCCGTGAAGGATAAAATGAACATTATATCGGGTTGCCAATCCATCCGGAAGACGTGCATCCCATACATGATGCTATCCCGTAACCGCCGGAGATGTTTCCGTTGCTGATGAAAGGCGGGATAAGGCCGGCAGCGAGCAGTGACTCGTTTATCCGCGGATTGAGATATTCGTAGGCCTCTTTCGGAATCCGGAACATTTCCACATTGTACAGCGTGCGTCTGAATATCTTGTAATCTTCAACGACTGCCCAGTATTTGTCTTGCTGATATGGTATATCCACCACGATTTCAAGATTCTGTGTTTTTCCTCCGTCATCTTCAAAGATTACCATATCAGTCCCGTTCACATGGCACTGCTTGATGGTTTTATAGCCGAGAATATCCTCATCCTTGGACTTCACAGGTGACTCCATTTTGTAGTCATATCGCAGATAAGAGACTTCCGTTTCCGGTTGCCGGTCTGAATCGGCATATGTCTTTTCCATTCTGCATACCCCTCTGATGGCAACTCCATAATAATGCTTCTGTCCGGATCCGTCATTTCGTCTCACTGTGAATTTGTGGCGGAGAGTGCCATAGTTGTATATTTCACGGCTCATTTCCATATCTGCTTCATCCGGGACGGAAGATGATGCCGTAATTTGAGGATAGCCCTCAGCACTGGCATCTACCGATACGATATCGCCTGGTTTCAACGGGACATCTGCAATGTACGTGTAAACATAATTGTCCTCAGAATATAACTTTGGGGCAAATGAGTCTCCATTTACCCTGAAGTTCATCATGATATTTGACAGTTCTTTCGGGCCTTCATACTCTGTTATCGGCACGGCTGCCGTCAGCTTGATATATGTCGTATCGTGATTGTTGGACGGGAAACATTCAAGATACAGACGCCCTCCATCCGGCTTGAGCGGAAGATCAGTCTCACGCTCGCATGACAATGCCGCAAGAAGCAGTAAAGATGATAATATGGCTGGTATTTTCCTCATTGCTAAAATTTTAAAGTATAACTGAAGGATGGGATTATCGGGACAAGCGAATATACGGTAGCTACCGGTTTGTTTTCAAGATTGATTGTTGTCCGCATAAGAATCGGGTTCATCCTGCAGTAAGCGTTATAGATGCTGATATTCCAAATGCTCTCGTTGCCGCGTTTTGTCTTCTTGTGGATATTGCAGCTTAGGTCAAGCCTATGATAATCAGGCATCTTTGCATTGTATGGTTCGGAAAACAGAAATTTTGTCCCTGTTCCCGGACGGTTGACAATATGCTCCGGGACTGTCACACGATTGCCGCTGTGAAAATTCCATGTGGCATTGATATCAATGTTTTCCGTAATCCGGTATGATGCTGTCAGAGTCAGTTTGTGCCTGTTGTCAAACCTGTCCCTGAACCAGTTGGAATGAAGCTCGTCGAATTTACGTTCGCTCCATGACAAGGTGTATGCGGCACTTCCGAGGAATTTTCCGGAAAGATATTTTACCTCAAGCTCGGCTCCGTATGAACGGCCTTTCCCGCTTATGAATTCTTCCTCCCATTTGTCAATTGGCGGGAAAAGGGAGCCTGAGCCTGAATAGATGAGGCAGTTCCGGATTGAACGGTAGTAACCGCTGGCATCCACATGCCAATTCTTTGAAATGCGGGCATATATCCCGGCCGTGGCCTGATGGGAGTCGGACGGTTTTACTATGCTTGTGGACGGCATCCAGATGTTTGTCGGCAGGTCGATATAAATTGACGACAGCAGATGGGCATATTGGCTCATGGCTTCGTATGAGGCCTTTGCTATAATGTCATCTGTGATATTATAGCTTGCCGCCAATCTTGGCTGGGGCCTGAAATATGCGGCTCCGTCTGCGAAATATCCGTCAAGCCTGAGTCCTGCGGTAAGGCTGAACGGCCCGTAAGTTATCTCGTCTTCTGCAAATGCAGAAACTTCATGGGACAGATATTTTCCGGAGCCGGAATCAGTCATGATTTCCTCTCCTCTTGTCTTTACTTTTGTATGTGACGGATTATACCAGGAACTCCTGTACTCAATGCCTGCAGAAAGGTTGTGATGCTTGAATGACATTACCAAGGCGCTCTTGATTCCTGCTGCATTGGCGCTGCTTGCAGATGTCTCTGTAAATGTGCCGGATGTCAAGACGTCATCAGAGAAATCATTGGACTTCTGCCAATCCGAGATATCTGAATAGCCTTTTGAGTAATACAGCATTGCTGAAAGGGCCAGCCTTTGTGAAAATATGTGGTTCCAGCTTGACGACGCGGCAATATTACCCCATTTCATATTCGTCTTGACTCCGCTTTCCGCATCGTATATTTCTTTGCCATAATACTTTTCCTGGGTTATCTTGCTGTAGCTGAAATGGTCTGTTCCGGCAAAGAAACGGAAATTTATCTTGTCAGACTGGGTCGGGGAATATGCCAGATTTACATCAGAATCGAAAAGGGCATAGCCGCCCTTTGTGTCGCTTCCGGAATTATTGAATGCAAGTATTGGTGCTATGATGGCATCGAGCCAGCTTCTGCGTATCGCCACATTGTATGACAGCTTGTTCTTGACAATTGGTCCGTTCAGATTTATCCTTCCGTCAATAAGTCCGATTGAGACGGAACCTCCGAACTTTTCCATAGAGCCGTCCATGGTCGTGATGTCAACGACGGAAGACAGCTTGCCGCCATATCGCGCCGGAAATCCGCTTTTATAAAAGTCAGCAGATTGGATGATGTCAGTGTTGAACGACGAGAAAAGGCCTGCAAGATGTGACACCTGGAACAGCGGTACTCCGTCAAGGAGGAAAAGGTTGTCGCTTCCATCCCCGCCGTGCACGTAAAGCCCGGACATCAATTCCATTCCAGACGCGACTCCAGATATGTTCTGAAGTACCTTTATGACATCCGGGGTTCCCAATACTGCGGTTCCTGCAATAAGTTCCTTGCGGTCAAGACGCTTCAGCCCGGTATATGCAATAGGGGACTTTTCCGCAGAAATGATGACCCTTTCGAGAGTGTCCGCAATTTCTTTTTCATCGGCTGCAGCCGGAAAGCAGACGTTCAGGAACGCAAGAAAAATACTACAGAGAGTAAGAAACCCTTTCATATACAAATAACACAGGTACAGTCATCATCTTGTCAGTGGCGAAGTCATAAAAATTGCAGTCAATCAGGGCCTGAAAGCCGCCTTTTTGGTCGAAAATGATTTCTTTGGCGGAGTTGTCCCGATAGTCAATGAGTTCAATCATGTCTTTATCTTCCCATCCCAGAGTGCTGTTACCTTCATTGTATGGCCATGTGATGATTTTTCCGGACTCGTCAACAGAGTATCTGAAGCATATATACATGCTGTCTCCGGACATGATTTTGATTATATATTCACCTGTTCTCTTGTCATAGTTGACCCGTTGTTTTGGGATTTCAATATTTATATTGGCTACCTGTCCGTATTCTTTGACAGGGTAGATTCTTACCGGTGTATCTCTTATTCTCCAAAATGCGGCCTCAAATCTCTCGAATTCAGCAATCACGTCATCGCTGACTATTCCATTGCCATCAATATCCAGCAGATGTCCGTCTTGGATTGTGGCCGACTTGCACATGTATTTTCCGATTATCGTGTCTGTTATTTTTTCCAACGTGTCATCTTCCGGCCTGTTGCATGATACAACCATGATCAGCAAAAGAATCAGCTTACATAAATGTTTCATATCGCTTTATTTTAGATAGATATAGCGCACGAAGGTACGAAGAAATATTCATACAAGGGCTATTTACCTAAAAGAATAATCTTACACACTCTTGGTTGGAATTGTTTATAATCAATGTGTTAAGGAATTGTGAAATTGAAAAATCTTACAATGAGCATTGAATCGTATCAGACACCTGCCTTTTTGTCAAGCCGGGGGCGGATGTCGGGTTATTTGTCAATGGAGAAGCCTGTGAAGCCAGGCGAAAGAACGTTTTGACGAAACGCCACTTAAAGGTCGTGAGCGAATAACAAAATAGCCTGGTGGGCTTTTGGTGGCGAGCCGTAAACGATAGTTTTCCGGGGTTGAAAGAGTCAGTTTTTAGGAAAAACGATAAAGGGTGAGCAAAAATTTACTTTTTGTCACCCTCATCTTTCGTGAACAATGGCATTGTTCTTAACCCTTTGATTCAACTGGATCATTGCCATATGAATCTTTTGCGCGAATCTTGCCCTCCTTGTTATGAATAATCAGTTCGGACTCCTGCTTCTTCGCAATGATCCGGGCAGCAGCAATAGCTTCCTTTTGTGTATCAAATGTTTTAGTCATTCTGCTGTTCCCCTCACCTTTGACTCCCCAGCGGTCATCAACAGGTACTACATGCTGATTTTTTCCCATCTCCGTACACCTCCTTCTATGGTCTTGAATTTTATAATCTGCAGAGTCCGCCTCAAAATTCTGATGCGAAATCTCAAGCAGCTTCTTTAATTTTCCTGTTTTGACTACCAATAATCATAGCCGCTCCGACTAAAACAAAAACTCGGCCATTACGACGTTCTCCATTGTTTTGTGCTGTTGTGCAAGAGTTGAAGATTGCAGTGAGCGCCCAAGACAAATGACCCGAATGCTTTGTGTTGTATGACAGATATGAATAATAATCCGGATTTGACGTTTAACTTTGATTTCCCGAGTGGATTTTTCGCTTGGCCAGTTTGAATGCAAGCTCGTCATCAGAGCAAAAAGATAGTTCAGGTCAAAGCCGGAAAGACTTTCTGATAATTGATTATTACGGGGCGCCGGGAAAATCCTGTGTCCAATCTTCTGGTAAAGTCCGGAATCAGGCATAGATATTACAAAGTCTGAACAGGAATTGTCAGGAAACGGTTTAAAAAATGGGCCGGATTTTTACCGTTTTCCAGTTTTTCCATTGCCCGCACGCTATGTACCGGTGATGCCGAAAATAGCCACGAGGTGCTATCCATGAAATTCCAACTTGGGGTGGATAGGAGAGCTGAAAACAACGTTCCATCCACCGAAATGCCATTTGGGATGGATGTGACCCAAGATTAGCCAATCACAAACACCGGGTTTTCCCGGTGAGCCAATATTACACATACAAGCTTGAGGTTGATTTCACCGGAAAACAAACAAAAAGGGTTTGACAAATATTTTTAGTCAAACCCTTTCATGTGCTTCGGACGGGAATCGAACCCGTACGGACATTGCTGTCCACGGGATTTTAAGTCCCGCGTGTCTACCTATTCCACCACCAAAGCAATCCGGACGGCAAAGATAACGTAAATTTCTGAACTTTTTAGATTTTCAAAATTTCTTTTATGGCTCTTTTTAGCAAGTCCTTTAACCCCGGTAAGTCTCAGTTTCTTGTCACAACGGAAGATTTCAGTTGTATTGGTCTGTGCAAGTGGTTGGTATATATTGCCGGAATGCGGGAATAGTTTTGATGTGTAATTATTTGAGTCTCATTTCTTTGCTTAAAACGATGCTCTAAATCCGTGAATCGTCTTTGAGCAATAGTCTTTTACGCCCCAGAGGCCATACTGAAACGGCCGGCCTGCCAACATTTTACCAGAACCATGCGGCGGCCCAGCCTACTGTTACAGAACTGAGCCATCTGCTTCTTGAAAAACAGATGCTTTCAAAATCTGCAAAAGCCTTGACTTTGAAATTGTTGTCCGTTATAAGGCTCAGCCCCGCTCCTGCTGAAAGGTCGGCTCCGGCATGTCCTGAGAACCACCCGCATCCGGCTGCCGCCCTGAGCTGTATTTCAAATACTTTCGCAAAATGAAGATTCCAGAACCCTCCTGCGGACAATGCGTATAGATTTGACGCATTTTCTCCGGAATATGTCATGGAACTTGCAGATGCCCTGGCTGTAACTCCTGTTCCGGGTATAATAGGAATGTCCGTCTGTATTCCGGCCAGTCCGCCCCGATATGGCAGGATGCCGTTCTGTTTTTCCGCATGCTTGCCCAATATATATCGGCGTCCGAACATGATTTCCGCAACGTAATGCTTCTGTGACGGGTCATAAAGGTATTCCAAATCTGCGAAATTCTTTGAAATATGCTTGTCCTTGAAGATTTTGTCAGTTATGAAGTAGCCTAAATGCACAGAGCCGATTCCTATGGCGGCGCCGGCCATCACGTCGCTTATCCAGTGACGGTTATTGAATATTCTGGAAACCCCTGTGACAGTTGCTGCTGTGTAACCCGCTATGCTTATCCACGGGCTTCTCCATTCGTATTCCTTATGCAGCATAGTTGCGGTCATGAATGCGGTAGCCGTATGTCCAGACGGGAATGAGTTATGGGTGGAACCATCCGGACGCAGCCTTCTGATGGAATATTTGATTCCGTTCACTGCCGCAGCCATAATGGCGGCTGAAAATGCATCTGATACAAGCATACGTCCCCATGAGCTTCTGCTTTCGTATCCGCAGGCCTTGAGACCTATCAGGACACCGGCCGGCGCATATTGGAGGTAGTCGTCATAATGCCATCTGAATGAGGGCATTGCTTCATTTCTTAATGCGTGTATGTCAGTGTCGATGTTCTGCTTGGGGGGCAGACTGAGCATTAGCTGTTTCCGGGCATAATGACAGAAACAAGAACGCTGAAAAGATGAATATAAAGAGGAGTTTCATAATGTTGCTTAGTGCCATGTGGACAAAAATACATAATTTTGCGAAATAGTGACAATGGATTTTCATCCGTATGCTTCCTGGTACAGCATAACTTTGCTGCTCCAACGCGACGAAAGGCAGGTGGGATATATATAGAATTTGATATGAGGACGGTAAAATATAAGGACAAGGCCACAGGCCGTAAAATAGTGAAAGTCGGAGATCTGGGCTTTCTTGCAGACAGGACCTGCCGCCACAATTGGTTCAAGATACATTTCAGGCACCACAGGCTTAAGTGGATGCTTCGGAAAGCGGACCGGATAGTGGCAGAGAATAAGGATGTCGCAGACGGTCTTGTGAGATACTATTTCATTCCACGTGACAGGATAACAATCTTGCACTGACTCCTATCCAGCAAATCCTAATGTGGCCACACTGATGCGCAATGGAGGTGGAAATACCGTGCGCAAAGCCGCAAAACAATGGTATAGAGTGGAGCCGGTGGTGAAAATGTCATCTATCAGCAGTATATGGGAAATGCGCTCTTGCTCCATGCCACCTCCTGCGGAAAATGAATTTATGCCGAACGCTCCGCTGACATTTGCCTCTTTTTCTTCTGCAGACAATTCCGTCTGGGTACGTGTTCGCCTGTTTCTTATTATAATGTCTGTCCTCAGCTCGGCCCCAAGCTGCTCCGCCACTTCTTTTGCGATTATCTCAGCCTGGTTATATCCCCGTTTCCATTGCCTTGACCAGTGCAAGGGGACCGGAATTACAATGTCCACATCTGAAAAATGTTCCGCTGATGCGAGTCTGCTTCCGAGGATTCTGCCGAAATGCCGTCCGGCCGGGATGTCACCTTTGTATTTGATGCTATATTGGATGTTCCTGTATTCGGAGCCGTTATGGAAGAAGAACAGTGCGGCTGCGAACGCATATGGCTCACGTGTATGCTGATTTGCCTTATTTTCTTCTGATTCTTGACTTTCCGGAAATGAACGGCTTGCATCAAGGCCTTTCTGTATTGATGCATTGAATGCGTCAGCCATGGCGTTGTGCTTCTGTTTCCAAAAGCGTGTGAAAGGGAAATCCGCCATACAGTATAGGCAGATGTGCTTTTCTCTGACGTTCAGTTTCCGTCCGCATACGATGCACAGGCGCGGCAGCAGAAGGTCTGCCATGGCAATCAGGAGCCGTTTGATAAGGTCTTTCATATCCGTTGCAAATAAAAATGTTTCCGGCAGCACTTCCGTCTGGTCAGCTGCCCAGTAGAGGACTGACATTGTGTCGGTTGCCCTGTCTCGGCAAAGTCCCGATGTCGCCCCCTCATTGCCGCAAAGTAAGCCATGATGCTTGTATCCGGATATAAGAAAAAGAAAAAAGTTTATAAAAAAGAGAAAAATGATACGTTGCAAACATAATAAGGGCCAGCCTGTTGATAGGCCGGCCCTTGATGGTTCAGGTTTTATTGAATCTTATTCGGCGGGACAAATGTCATAGGTCTCCCGCCCCCGATATGTAAATTTTTGTCTTGTCCGGAAACGCCGTATTTGAAACACAGGCGAATCGTAAGGACAGATTAGCAGTTCATCGCTCCGCAGCAGTTGATTACCTGGCCGCTCACATAAGATGAAAGGTCGCTTGCGAGGAACAATGCCACATTTGCTACGTCCTCAGGAGCCCCTCCGCGGCGCATCGGTATTGTCTTCTCCCACTCCTCGCGCACTTTTTCAGGAAGGGAGCTTGTCATGTCTGTTATGATGAAGCCGGGAGCTATACAGTTCGCACGGATTCCGCGAGGTCCCATTTCCTTTGCCATTGACTTTGCGAGTCCGATGAGTCCGGCTTTGGACGCAGAGTAGTTGCACTGGCCTGCATTGCCTGAAACTCCTACTACGGAAGACATGTTGATTATGCTGCCTTTCCTCTGCTTTGCCATGAACGGAGTGCATGCATGTATGAAATTGAATGCAGACTTCAGGTTGGTGTCAATAACTGCATCCCACTGCTTTTCTTCCATCCTCATCATGAGTCCGTCTTTGGTGATGCCGGCGTTGTTGACAAGAATGTCAATGCTTCCGAATTCCTTTACCACTTCGCTCACCACATTGTGAGCTTGCTCGAAATCAGCTGCATCTGATGCATATCCTTTGGCCTTTGCTCCGAGAGCCTCAATCTCCTCTTTCAGACTCTGCGCAGCTTCATGCTGGGAACGGTATGTGAATGCTACATTCGCACCTTCTGCTGCATATTTGAGCGCAATCGCGCGTCCTATTCCTCTTGTCGCTCCTGTGACAAGGGCTGTTTTTCCTTCAAGAAGTCCCATGTATGTGATAATTTTTCCGCAAAAATATCCAACAGCCCGTAAACCTCAAAAATTATTGTGCTTCAATTGGTCAAAACAAGGCCATTGTGGCCAAAAACTGATTTTTGTGGCCAAAAAAAGCTATCTTTGCGCCCGGTTCGACCGATTATGAACGAATATGATGATGTTCGGGAACCTCCGCCGGTGGCATTGTGAGGCAACCATATCTGTCGTGGGGCAGTCTTATATACCGCAGCAGGTGCATAAGGCGGACATGACCGGAAAATAATAAAAACAAGATATATTATGGCAAGCGAAATCAGGAATCCGGAGCTTTGGCAGGACGGCCGGCTCAAGATAGAATGGGTGAGACATCATATGCCTCTTTTGAATTCCCTTGAAGAGGAATTTGCCCGGACTCTTCCGTTCAAAGGACTCAAAGTGGCCCTTTCCGTACATTTGGAAGCTAAGACGGCATATCTTTGCGAGGTGCTCGCCGCGGGCGGTGCCAATATGTATGTCACAGGAAGCAATCCTCTGTCCACACAGGATGATGTCGCCGCAGCGCTTGTGGAGGCCGGACTCAATGTTTTCGCGTGGTATGGGGCAACGGCCCAGGAGTATGAGAGCCATATCCGCAAGGTGCTTGAAATCGGTCCTGACATCATAATTGACGATGGCGGAGACCTGGTGAACCTGATGCATACTGAATATAGGCATCTCATTCCGAATGTCATAGGAGGGTGCGAGGAAACGACGACCGGAATACTCCGTCTGGTTACGCTGAATAAGGCAGGAGAACTGAAATTCCCTATGATGCTTGTTAACAATGCCGACTGCAAGCATCTGTTTGACAACCGCTATGGCACAGGACAGTCAGTCTGGGACGGCATCAACCGCACGACCAATCTGATTGTAGCAGGCAAGACGGTGGTTGTGGCCGGATACGGATGGTGCGGAAAAGGTGTTGCCATGAGGGCGAAAGGTCTTGGGGCGGAAGTCATTGTGACTGAGGTTGACCCGATTAAGGCCATGGAGGCTGTAATGGACGGGTTCAAGGTTATGAAGATGGCCCAGGCTGCTCCTCTCGGGGATTTCTTCGTCACTGTTACCGGATGCGACGGTGTTATAGTAAAGGAGCATTTCCTTGCAATGAAAGACGGGGCAATCTGCTGCAATGCAGGACATTTCGACTGTGAGGTTGATGTTGCCGGACTTGCAGAAATCGCAGAGGAAATATCACCTGCAAGGAAAAACATAACAGGCTATAAGCTTGCAAATGGCCGTAAGGTCTATATTATTGCAGAGGGACGCCTTGTTAACCTTGCGGCAGGAGACGGACATCCGGCTGAAATCATGGACATGTCATTTGCAATACAGGCTCTCAGTGCGAAATATCTCGTAGAACATAGGGACAGCATCTCTCGTGAAAACGGAAAAATGGTTCATGATGTGCCTCTTGAGATTGACAGGGAGGTGGCGCGCCGCAAGCTTGCATTCTGGGGCTGCGAAATCGACACGCTTACTCCGGAGCAGCATGCCTACCTTTTCGGAGAGTAAGCGCATTCCTTTTTGCCTTTGGCCGATCTTGCCGGGCCTGGTTCATCATAACCGGAGTGTCCTTCGGACAGCCATGCAAGATTCAGCAAAAGGACAGGGCTACATATGAATACATAAGAAGCCGGCTAAAAATCAACTTTTAGCCGGCTTCTTCATTTTGTACAGGGTGCGGTCCTAAAAACGTTGCCTGTAATTGTTACTCAACTTTGATGTCATCAACTTCTGCCCACTGGATGCCCTCAGTGTTCTGATTAGAGCCGCCACCGTTATTGCCTGTAATGCTTGTATGGCCGTAAAGGTCGTTACCGTTGCTTGTGGCATCCTTTGCTACATTGCCTGAACCTTCATTCAGTTTCCAGTATGCTATCAGGCCTGACGAAGCTGCGTCAACTGAATAGAAGTGTCCGTCAGCTTTCAGCTCAGACTCTGTAAGAACCTTGTTCCAGATGCGGACCTCAGACATGGTACCTTTCAAGCAGCGGCGGTTGTCGCATGAGAAGCCGAGGTAGAAATTCCTCTTGGAGCCCCACCCTGATTCTGCAGTCCATTCTCCTGTCTGAAGAGACATGGTAGTGATGCCATTGTCAAGGGTCTTCTCGCCTTTTTTCTCTCCGTTTACATACAAGGCGATTTTTCCGTTGTCGAAAGTTGTGGCGATGTGATACCACTTTTGGGTATTGACGGTTGCGACACCGTTCAATTTACATTCAGTTATGTTATTATAAACCACCTCAACATCTCCCTCGCTGTCTGATTTTCCGATTATCCTTATAAGGAATTTAGCTTCTATTCCGAGCAGAGTGTTGATTTCCGAGTCCGAACCCATTCTCTTGTTGAAGCTTTCTGCGGTCATGAGCATCTCAGCAGTGAATTGGCTCAGATCAGTAAGCGGAGCTGGAGTCGGCCAATTTGAATAGAGGCACGCACCATCGAAATTCACGACATTTATCTTGTCAGAAGGTGCCGGTTCGCTGCCGCCTTTCTGGGTGATGTTGATTACGATGTCATTCGCTCCTTCTGCAGAAAGAGTCAAAGTGGCGGTTCTCTCCGCACCTGTGTTTGCAGGAATGATAATGCCGAGTACAGGAGCTGTAGTCTGTGCCAGCTGTGCTGTGACCCAATCTGCTCCGTCACTCTTCTTCAATGTTATGGCATCCTTGTTCAAAGACGTTTTGAAATTCACCATCGCGTTGCCGCCTGTAGCTTCGAAGCTCAGGTTCTTTTGACTTGCATCCGAGAGATCAAACTCCACAGCAGGATCAGGTGCGTCACCTGCGGCTACAGTTATTGTGAATGTTGCAGTAGCCTTGCCGCAAGTGAATGTGAAGGCTGCTTTCTGCTCCTGCTCAGTCTCGTTTGCTTCGACATCGAACTTGACTGTAGCTCCGTTCTTGCCTGATGTTGCAGAAACAGTAACCCAGCTGTACTCGTTTTCGGATGTGAGAGTCCAGTCGGCTGAACTTGTCACCTTTACATCCACAGAACCGCCGCCGTTGCCGAAAGCTTTCTCTTTAGGATTAATGGAAATGACGTCCTCAGTAGGATCTGTTCCTGGTTCAGGAGTGTTTTGTGCAGGTTTCTCGCAGCTTGCAAAAGCAAGGACTGCTGCCGCAAACAATAAAAACTTTTTCATATTGTTAAAAATGTGTTTGGTTATAAAATTCAGTGCTGCATCTGCCCGTCTAATATTGGGGCACGGTTCCTTAAATCACATACGGGCCAAATAAAAATGGACATGCTGCCATGACCATTCCCAATTATTAAACAAATATAATAAGAAATCCGATATCTTCATTATTCCATAAATATTTTTTGCAAAATGTACATTTTTTGCATTCGGAAATTTGAAAAATCCAGATGCTTTCCAGTGTAAATTATTAGCTCAAAATGTCCTCAGAGTGGCTGTGTCGCAACATGCGCACCTTTAAAACATCGCTTTTGCATTAAAAAAAAGCAGAAAAATTCATGTTGATAAGAAATAGTTAATTATATTTACCGGGTAAAACTGGCGAATTTTAAATTTAACATAGGCTTTTATGAAAATCAGAAACATTTTTATCGGTATTCTTGCAGCAGCCGGACTTATCATCACAGGCTGTCAGGAAAAGGATCCCATCCAGGGAGAACCGAATTTGACATTGACACCGTCTGAACTGACATTCGACACTCAGGATGCAGCCACTCAGACAATTACTCTTACCTCTACAAGAGACTGGAAAGTAAAGGGAAGTCTTCCTGAGTGGGTTGACGTATCTCCTGCATCGGGGGGGGCAAAGCCTGACGGAATAACAATCGAGGTTACCGTTACCGCAAACGATGCGGCTGACCGTACTGCATCCGTTGACTTCACTATCGGAACCGTCACAAAAACTCTTTCCATTTCCCAAAAAGGTGACGGAACAGCAGCACCGGGCGGAGACGGCACCGCAGAATCTCCTTTCAGCGTAGCCAAGGCCATCGAGTTCGTCTCAGCAATGGAGGCTGACGTTGAATCCACAACTGAATATTATGTATCAGGCACAATCTGCCAGATTAAGGATGCGTCAGGCGTACAGCAGTACGGAAACATAACCTACCTTATCTCAGATGACGGCAACTACGACAAGGCCACAAGCTTCACTTGCCACAGGGGACTGTATCTGAACGGCGCAAAGTTCACATCTGCTGACCAGATTAAAGTCGGAGACAAAGTCGTGGTATGCGGCAAGGTCCTCAATTATTACGGAAACACTCCGGAGTTTGCCCAGGGCAACAAAATCGTGACTCTTAACGGCCAGGGAGGCGGAGAAACTCCAGACCCGGGTCCTTTCACTGTAGCTCCAATCAACACTATTCTTGCATTGGGAGAGGGTACTGCGATTGGTGACGGCATCGGAATCGAGGGTGTCATCATCTCAAGTGCCGACCTCAATAATCTTACCTCACAGAAAGGTGCATATATTCAGGATGCTACCGGAGGTCTTCAGCTCAGATTCACTGCCAACCATGACTTCAAGTTCGGTGACAAGGTTAAAATCAATCTTTCAGGAGCTAAGAAGGGCGCTTATAACAAGGCAGTCCAGGTTGAGGTTGACAACAGCATGGCAGTCCGTGTTTCTTCAGGTGAGACAGTGACGCCTAAGACGGTTTCCGTGGCGGATTTCCTTGCAAACAAATATGAAGGTCAGTATGTGGCAGTGGAAAATGTGCAGGTGAATATCCAGGACCTTTCAAAGACATGGGTTGTCGCAGGCGCACACACAAGCATCAATATAGATGAGAAGAACGGCAGCAAATTCATCGTGTTCTCATCCAAATATTCAAAATTCGGTTCAGAGACCGTTCCTCAGGGTTCCGGTACACTCAAGGGTATCGCAACAAGGAACAATGACGACATCCAGCTTATATTCGCTCAGAATTCAGACTATGCCGGCCTTACCGGCGCACGTTTCGGCAATGACAAGCTGTTTTCTGTCTCTCCGGCTGAATTGAATGTTTCCGCTGACGCCGAGTCAGCTACATTCAAGGTAAACGGAAATGTCGCATGGACAGCTTCAGTTACCGAGGGCGATTTCGTGAAGATTATCTATGGCCAGAGCGGAAACGGTGCGGATGATGTCGTTCTCGAGCTTACAAAGAACGAGTCCGAGGAGTCAGCAAGAACTGCAAAGATTACCGTGACAACGACTGAAGATGTGCCGACGAAGTCATATGTCGTCACTTTGACCCAGGCCAAGAAGGCTGGTGAAGTAAGCGGTGATGTGTTTGAATTGACCTTCCCGGATGGAAATTCAAAAGAGATCAGTTCATATACAGATACTTGGGAAGTTACTCTGAATGATTTCACTTGGACTATCTCAAACTTCAATAATAACAAGAATCTTTGGAGTTATATTAAGTGTGGTCGTAAGAATAATGCTTCAGTAGCATCCATCGCAACAGCAGCTCCGATATCGAAGAAAGTCGCTAAAGTGTCTGTGACTGTTGACAGATGCCTTAAGACTAGTGCTGTAAATTCCGCAATACTTCAGGTCGCTACAGATTCACAATTCGAAGACATACAAGAGACTGTTTCCTTGCCGATTGCTGAAGGTGTAATGGATTACGTAATCAATGCACCTATTGCAGGCGGCTATTATAAACTTGTTTATGATTGCGGGGCTCATACTGCAAATGGTATTATCCAGATTTCAAAAGTTGTTTACGAGACTGCAAACTAGAATCGCTAACAGTATTTATCAATAAAGGGCTGCCCGGACCTCCGGGCAACCCTTTGATTATCTAAGGCAAATGGTATATAGGACAAAATTTGATAATCGTGCTTTGGCGGTCGTTCTGGCTGTCATCTTGCTGGCTTTTTCCTCTTGCGGGGACAGCATAAAGCCTGAGCAGCACGCCCTGTCTGTCTCTGCACGCCTTACGGAGCTGCCTTCCGATGCCGGAAGCGTATTCGTGTCCGTTACAGCATCCGGAGCATGGACTCTCAGTCTTGAATTCGGGCAGGATGACGAGCCGTGGGCGGAACTCAGCACCACATCAGGGACTGGCGACAAGAGCAATGTGATTCTCAAATACGCAGAGAATGCTGCCGAGTCGGACAGGACTCTCCGAATCACGGTGAAGGCATCATCACGCACCCAAACATGTACGCTTGTCCAGAAAGCCGGAGGCGGAGACGAGCCGGAACCGCCTGTAGTGGACCCAAGTGATGTTCCCGGATGGATGGAACTGCCGGTTGTGCAGGGCAGCCTGGAATATCACAATAACTTTTTCTCCATGAACGGGAAGAGGTACAGGAACTATTCCTATGGCTGGGACAAAAAAGCGCTTGTGGCCCATTGGGTTGCCTATCCGCTGTGTCCTCTATATCTCGGCAGCCAGAAAAGGACCGATGAATGGGCTTATGACCCGAATGTGCCGCAGTCTCAGCAGCCTGTGCTTTTCCGTGGTTTCGGCGGTGGCGGATATGACCGCGGCCATCAGCTCCCGTCTGCGGACAGGACGTGCTGCAGGGAGGCCAATGAGCAGACTTTCTATTTTACGAACATGACTCCGCAGAGGGGTGCGAACTTCAATCAGAAGATATGGGCGAGCTTTGAGACCAGGGTAAGGGACTGGTCGAGGAATGCCGATACTCTGTATGTCGTGACCGGATGTGTTGTCAAGGGAAGCACTTTGACTGCAAGGGACAATGACGGAAAGTCCGTTACAGTGCCTGTAGGCTATTTCAAGGCTCTCCTGTGGTATTCCAAATCATCGACTGTCACTGCCCAGAATGCAGGATACAGGGCAGCGGCTTTCTATCTGGAGCATAAGGATTACAGCCAGACTGGCATAGACAAGTCCATGTCAATGTCGGTGGACGAGCTTGAGGAAATGGTTGGCATGGATTTCTTCCCGAACCTCAAGACCAAGGCCGGAGCCGCGATTGCTGACCGTGTGGAGGCTGCTGACCCGAAGAATGACACTTTCTGGTGGCAATAGGGCCGGCCTGGAAAACAAACAAAAGCGTTCCGGCGCTGCCGGGGCAAGATTATAATGTAATTATAACATGAGACTGAACATGAAAAGAGCGTTGACCGCAGTATTGGTGCTGCTCGTGTCGGTGAGTGCCGCATTCGGGCAGTGCAAGACACAGCGTAACTATGTCATAGGTTTCTACAACCTCGAGAACCTGTTTGACATATATGACGATCCTGCGAAGAATGACGAGGAGTTCCTTCCTGACGGAAAGAACAAGTGGACTGAAGCCAAGTATAACAAGAAACAGCACAATATGGCGCGCGTAATCAGCGAGATGGCCAAGGCCAACGGCCGCTATCACACGATTCTTGGCGTGTCGGAGATTGAGAACCGTCTTGTGCTCGAGGATCTCGTGAGCCAGCCTGAGATTGCTGACGCCAATTATCAGATTGTGCATTATGACGGACCGGACAGGCGAGGCGTCGATGTGGCCCTGCTCTATAAGCCGGAGCAGTTCACATATCTTGACAGCGAGTCCATCCCTTTCACATTCGAGGGAACCAAGGTGGAAATTACGCTTGACAAAGAGCAGCAGGACTATTTCCGCACGAGGGACATCCTCATGGTGCACGGAACTATAGACGGTGAGCATTTCGCGTTTTATGTGGCACATCTTCCGTCACGTATCGGCGGAAAGGGCCAGGATCTCAGGAGCCGTGGTGCGGAGATTATCTACAACCACGCCGCAATGATGACAGAAAGGCATCCGGGCATCAAGATAGTCGTAATGGGGGATATGAATGATAATCCGACCGACGACAGCATGGCCGTATGGATGCGCGGAAAGGAAAAGAAGGAAGAGATGTCACGGGAGGATTTCTTCTCGCCGTTCCTTTCAATGTACAAGGCCGGATACGGCTCTTTGGCATACCGCGGGGAGTGGAGCATCTATGACCTTATTCTTGTGAACAACAATCTTGCGAATGCGGAAGAGGGCCTGCGGATACAGCCTGTCGGAAAAAAAGGGTTCTACGGAGTGGTGTTCAAGCGCCCGTTCATGGTGACACAGAAGGGCCAGTACAAGGGCTATCCTTTCAGGACCTTCTCCGGAGGAGCTTTCATAGGCGGTTACAGTGACCATTATCCTACATTCATTGTAGTTGGCAAATAGCATATAAACTTACCATTATGTATAAAAGAATATTTTTTGCGTTCGCCGCACTTCTGCTTTCCGTGTCTATGTGGGCACAGACTGGAGGGGTGACGGGAACCGTAGTCAACCGTTCCGGCAGGGTTCCGGTTACGGGAGCCGAGGTTACGCTTTCTTTCGGGGGTGAGACTGTGGTTACGGGACAGTCCGGAAATGACGGAAAGTTCCTGTTTGAAGGAATTGAGGACGGAATCTATCAGATGACCGTAAAAGCTGCTGGCTTTGTTCCTGCAAATGTCAATGTGACTGTCGAGAATGGCTTTGTAAAGGACTTGATGTTCGTTTCGCTCGTAGCTGCGCGCAATGTCGTGGAGGCGGACGATTCAAGTTTCGCGGAGTTTGATATGGATGATTCGGGATATTCGGATGCTCCGTCCATATTGTTCTCCAATGATGTCTATACCGATATCGTAGGCTTCGGGTTCAGCGCAATCCGTTTCAAGAACAGGGGCTATAACAATGAGACCCAGGATGTTTACCTGAGCGGAGTGAAGATGAACGACGCCATAACCGGCTATTCTCCTTATTCTCTCTGGAGCGGCCTTAATGAGGCTACGAGAAGCAAGGAGACCACTGTCGGCAACGAGGTTTCGGAGTATGGGGCGGGCGGATACAACGGAGTTACCAATATCCTTGCTACTGCTTCTTCCGTGCGTCCGGGATGGAGGTTCAGCGTATTGAGCAACAGTGCGATGTACCGTCTCCGCCTTATGGCGACCTATGCCTCGGGAGAGCTTGACAACGGCTGGTCATATGCGTTCAATGTTTCTGCCCGCGTCGGAGGAAACGACTGGGTTAAAGGTGTCTATTACCGCAATTTCGCATATTATGCAGGTGCTGAGAAGAAATTCGGTGATGAGCACAGGCTCAGTTTCATGGCTTTTGCTGCCCCTGGACAGAGAGGTGCGCAGAATGCTTCCACACAGGAAGTCTATGACCTCATGGGCGACAACATGTACAACTCGAACTGGGGCTATCAGGGCGGCAAGATGCGCAATGCGCGTGTGCGCAAGACTCATGAGCCGGTGTTCGTGGTGAAATATACCGCCACTCCTCTTGAGAACCTTGAGGCTTCTGCCACAGTGCTTTACCGTACGGGAAAGAACGGATATACTGCGCTTGACTGGTATGATGCTCCGGACCCGCGTCCTGACTATTACCGCAATCTTCCGTCTTATTTCTATAATCCTAATCCGGATTATGGCAGGGACAATGAATTGAAGGCAGAGTGGGCCAAGGAAGCATGGCTTACCAATATGAACAGCACATGTCACCTGAATTGGGACAGGCTTTATAATGTCAATTACAACAATCCGGTCGAGCAGGCTGACGGAACTTTCCTGAACAGGTCAAAGTATGCCGTTGAGGAGCGCCGCGTGGACCAGAATGATGTGAATGTGGCTGCAAATGTAAAATGGACGGCAAGCAATCTGTTCACTCTCACGGGAGGAGCCAATTTCAAATGGAACCGCACGGAGTATTACAAGAAGCTTGATGACCTTCTCGGAGGTGACTATTACCTTAACATTGACCAGTTTGCGGAGCGCGATTTCGCTTCTTCTCCTACAATGATTCAGAATGACCTGGATTATTATCTGGAACACGGCACTGCAGAGCAGATAGGCCGCGGAGGCAAATACGGATATGACTACTATGCCCATGTGCGCAATGCGGGTGTGTGGGCCAACGGAACGTTCACTCACGGAGGCCTTGCTGCAAATCTGGCATTGGAAGCAGGATATACCGGTTTTTGGAGGGAGGGCCTTCTTCGCAAAGGTCTTTTTGCAGGTCTTGATGACAATGGGCAGGAGATTTTCTATGATGGAAAGAAACTGACTTCGTATGATGCTGACGGGAAGGTGATTTCTTCAAAAGGCGATTCTGAGAAGGCTCAGTTCCTGACATGGTCGGCAAAGCTGGGAGCAAGCTATGTGTTCCAGGGCGGTCACAGGCTTTATGCCAATGCGGGATATTATACCGATGCGCCTACGTTCTCGCAGTCATTCATTTCTCCGAGGACGAGAAATACTCTGATTCCTAATCTGGAGACGTCCAAGACTGTGTCTGCGGACATCAATTACAGCTATAGCAACAATGGCTATGATTTGCGTGTGACCGGATTCTGGACCAAGATAATGAACCAGACCGACCTCATGAGCTTCTATGACGATTCGCAGAATTCATTTACCAATTTCGCGATGACCGGAATCGACCAGAGGCATATGGGAATCGAGCTTGGATTCCGTATCCCGTTCTTCCTTCAGGGACTGTCGCTTCAGGGTGCGCTCAGCCTGGGAGAGTATATCTATACTTCCACTCCGCGCATGACCCAGACGATAGACAACAGTGCTGCGGTGGTGTTCAACAACCAGCCTGTGACATATTGGAAGGAACATCCTATATATAAGAAGTATATGATTGACGGTGTGGAGACATATGAGGTTGACCTTGACGGCAATTATGTCGTTGAGAAAAACCAGAAGCATTATGTTCCGAGCACGCCTCAGATAGCTTCGAGCCTTGCTTTCAATTACCGCACGAACTCATACTGGTTCTTCACTCTTGAAGGACAGTGCTTTGCCAATTCATATCTTGACATGAACCCTCTCTACAGGACCGACATGGCCGTGGCCGGTCCGGACGGCATAGCTACCCCGATTGAAATCGAGTATATGGCTGCCCAGGAGAAGTTCGACCCTGTTTTCCTGCTTAATGCGAGTGTGGGCAAGTCCTGGTATATCCAGCGCAAGTACAATTTCGGTTTCTCTCTCAATGTCAACAATATCCTGAACAGCAGGAATGTGCGTACCGGCGGTTATGAGCAGACGCGTCTGATTGACAGCAATAGCGGTGAGAGATACTACAGGTTCGATCCGCGCTATTTCTACATGAGCGGTGTCAATTATATGTTGAACCTCTATTTCAGATTCTAAGTTATGAAGACATTATATAAGATAGCTGCAGCGGTGCTGGCCTTTATGTCGGTCACTTCCTGCGATGAGTTCACTCCGGTCTTTACGGGAAAATATCCTGAGCCGGGCGAATATGAGAAAGTCGAGATGACACCGACCCATACGATAGCCGAGCTTGTGGCTATGTATAAGCTCGGTAAGCCTCAGGTCATAAAGGATGACATTGTGATTGCCGGCAAGGTCTCTACGTCTGACCGTACCGGAAATTTCTACAGGAGCTTCTACATCCAGGACGAGACCGGAGGAATCGAGATAAAGATAGGAAAGACAGGACTGTACAATGACTATAAGCCGGGTCAGACCGTATATGTGAAATGCGAGGGACTTACTCTCGGAATGTACGGGTACAAGAGCGGCAACTATGGCGGAAGCGGAATGGTGCAGCTCGGCTATGAAGACCCGACAGGAGATTATGAGACTTCGTATCTTGATGTGGCCCCTATCATCGACAGGCATATTTTCCGCGGAGAGTTTGGTGAGCCTGTTGTGCCTCAGGTTGTTACTGAGTCCCAGCTTCCCGGCAAGGATGACACGCAGGCTACTAACAGGTATGTCGGAAGCCTTGTGACTTTGAAGGGGCTGAGGTATGCGGAGGAGGTTTTTGCCCTGCTTTATCTTGACAGCAACAAGGACACGAAGCTTTCTTCAAACAGGGTGTTCCTTTCGAGGGATGACAAGGACGAGGACACATGGACATGGGGCATAACCACATGGGCCATGTCGAAGAACAAATACCTTGAATATCTCTCTTCCGGCGTATGGGACAAGGCAAAAGTAGGAAATGGAAATGACTACAATTACGGTACTGTCGAAACAAACAAGGAGCAGATGATGAAGAATGCTTCGGCATATTCTGTAAGCCAGTATTTCACAATGGGCAACAAGGAAATCCAGATACGCACGAGCGGTTATTCCCGTTTTGCGGACACTGAAATCGACCCTGAAGTGCTGAACGGCAACAAGACCATAGATGTGACCGGAGTAATTACTCTCTATCAGGGCAGCATCCAGTTCACTCTGATTGACATAGCTGACGTTAAGGTCAATTAGGGTCTCATCAGCAGATTCTTTGGGCAGTTTTCTGCCAGAACATACCATCGGGCGGTCTCCTTTGCGGGGCCGCCCGATTTTTTGCCATGTCCCGTCCGCAACGCCATAGAAGATGGGGCAGCCGTTACATATAGTTTGTTGTAAACCAAAGTTTGAAGACAGGGTCCGCAAGGGTGATGGTCTTGCCGTTTTTCTCCACAAGCTCATTGTGTATGAGCACTTTCTGTATGCGGGCTATGTTGGATTTTGTGCCGAGGTTCCATGTCTCAAGTACCTCTTTTGAACCGAATCCGGAACTTATTCCGCTGCACAGCGCACGGATGAAATTCATCTGATATGTCGTCAGGTTGCCAATCTGTTGCATGAACAGAGCGCTATTCTGTGCCAGCAATTCGGCGATTGCGTCTTTGAGGTTTTCCTCTGTTGCTTCTGTATCAGTGTTCAGAAATACATTCCATGCGAGCTGCTGCACGTATGATGAATAATTCTCGACCTTTGAACAGATTTCTTCCGCAAGGCTGTCCGAGATATACTTTCCTTTGGCTGCAAATCTGCCTGTGATGTATTTTTTCCAGTCATCGGTTGGGATTCTTTCCAGATATATCGTGTCGCCGAATTGGTAAAACGGCATTCTTTTGCTTTGGAACAGCTTTTCCATCAGGTGCTGCTTGCTGCCGAAAAGGCAGTATGACACATTCTGCTGGTGCTGCCATACCGCTCTCAGACGTTTTTGTATTGTCGTCGTGTCGCTAAACTCTCCGATTTGCTGGAATTCATCAATGCACACGACTATATGGATGCCTTTCTTGACTGCGATTTTTTCCGGCAGGCTAAGGACTTCTTCCGGAGAACTGTTCTTTGGTGTTATTCCAAGCGAAACGGAATACTCGGAACTCTGGTCCGGACTTACGGATATCTTCGGTACAATCCGGCTGAGAAAATCTTTTGCCGTATCGAAAATCTGTTCAGCCTTGGTGGATGTCTCTTTTAGTACAGTGGAGGCGAATCTGTTGTAGAAATCATATTCATCACGGCAATCATATATGTCCATATATATGATTTTCAGGTCTTTTCTATCCGTTTCATTGATTACTTTCTTCACAAGGGAAGTTTTACCCATCCTGCGCGGGGAAATGAGTATGGTATTGACCCCTGCTCCGAAATTCATTTTGAGCCTTTGGGTTTCTTTTACGCGGTCTGTGAAGTTGTCTCCTGTGACGGATACTCCGAATATGAATGTCTTATCCATTTTTGTGATTCTTATGCCAGCAAATGTAGATAATTTATTCTTGGTATACAACATTGTGGTCCACAACTTTGTGGTCCACAATGTTGTGGACTGATGTGTACCTTGATAATCAGATGATTATATAAGCATTGCCTTGTGAAATGGTGTGCAGAAAAATCGAATGTTCCACCGGAATTCGGACCTGCCGTTTGCTTCCGCCGCTTGCCGGATATTTTGCAAAAAATGCGAACCGCACGGCTTTATTGTGTTCCGTAAGACTTTCATAATAAGCACAAATTTAATAACTTTGTCTGTTCAACCCCGGTGAAGACACGGAACCGCTCCGTTACATCACCGCAAGCTGAATAAACGAAAAAAATAATACAATGAAAAAACCTGGACTGATAATTCTTATGATCATGGCGGCAATCGCATGCAACAGAATCAACCCCTTCCTTACGGAATGGAACACACCTTACGGAATCCCTGATTTCGAGCAGATAAAAGAAAGGGACTACCTCCCGGCTGTAAAGATTGGCATACGCCAGCAGCAGGGTGAGATAGATGCAATAATATCAAATAGCGAGACTCCTTCATTTGAGAATGTCGTGGAGGCCTACGAGCGCTCAGGAGCCATTCTTGGCCGTGTCACAGACGTTCTCTTCAATGTGTCCGAATCGGATGCGACGGAATCCCTGCAGAGGATAGTCGAGAAAATCCTTCCGATGCTCTCCTCCCACAGCGACAACATATTCATGAATCCGTACTTATTTGCCAAAGTCGAGACACTTTACAACAAGAAGGATGAACTCGGGCTGGACAGGGAACAGCAGATGGCCCTGAAGAATCTCTATGACAGCTTCGTGAAAAACGGAGTCGCCTTGGATGCGGCAGGACAGGCACGCATGCGTGAGATAAACATGGAGCTTTCTTCGCTCTCCAACACGTTCGGAAATAATCTGCTTGCGGAAAACAATGCTTTTGCGGAGCAGTTCGGAGTGACGGTATCGGAATATCCGGAAGCTATGGCATCGCAGGAGGACCGTTCGGTAAGGGAAAAAATGTTCAAGGCATATGCCTCGAGAGGCAACAACGGCAACAGGAACGACAACAAGGAACTGCTGACGAAAATCGTATCACTGAAAATAGAAAAGGCCAGGCTGCTCGGTTACGACACTCCTGCCGCACTGATACTTTCTGACAAAATGGCCGGCACTCCAGCCTCGGTTGACAAATTCTTGGGAGACCTGATGGTTCCGGCAGTGGCAAAGGCCCGCGAGGAGATAGCTGACATGCAGGCCGTTATGGATGAGGACATCAAGGCAGGTATTCTTCCTGAGGGCAGCACTATACAGCCTTGGGACTGGGCATGGTATGCAGAAAAGGTACGCAAGGCCAAGTATGCGCTTGATGAGGAGCAGACCAAGCCTTATTTCAAAATGGAAAATGTCCGTGAGGGAGTGTTCAATACTGCTCACAAGCTTTACGGGCTCAATTTTGAGCAACTTGAGGACATCCCTGCGTATCATCCTGATGTCGAGGGATTCAAAATCACTGATGCCGACGGCTCTCTGATAGGAGTGCTCCTGACGGATTATTTCCCTCGCAGCACCAAGAGAGGCGGCGCGTGGATGAGCAACTTCGTCAACCAGGAAGTGAATGCTGACGGTGTTGATGTGCGTCCTGTCGTCGTAAATGTAGGCAATTTCGCAAAGCCGACGGCAGACAAGCCTTCCCTGCTTACTCTTGACCAGGTGGGCACAATGTTCCATGAGTTCGGACATGCCCTGCACGGGCTTCTGAGCAAATGCCGCTACAAAAGCGTGAGCGGAACAGCAGTGGCCCGCGATTTTGTGGAGCTTCCGTCTCAGATAATGGAAAACTGGGCGTTCCGCAGGGAAGTGCTCGCGGAATATGCCCGCCACTATGAGACAGGTGAGGTCATTCCTGACTCGCTTGTGGCAAAGATAGAGGCTGCCGGCACATTCAACCAGGGCTTCATGACTACTGAGCTTGTAGCGGCTTCCATACTTGACATGAAATGGCATGAGCTTACTTCTGCAGAAGGCATTGACCCGATGGAGTTCGAGGCTGAGGCCTGCCGTCAGATGGGGCTTATTGACGAGATTATACCGCGCTACCGCAGCACATATTTCGCTCACATTTTCAGCGGCGGATACAGTGCCGGATATTACAGCTACCTGTGGGCTGAGGTGCTTGACAAGGACGCGTTCGAGCTGTTCCGCCAAAAAGGAATCTTCGACAGTAACACTGCCATGTCATTCCGCCGCAATATCCTTGAAAAAGGAGGAAGCGAAGAACCGATGGTGCTGTACAGACGCTTCAGGGGCGCGGAGCCTGACCCAGCCGCCCTTCTGCGTGCAAGAGGACTGGCGCTTTAAAGAATACCGCATAATGACACTGAAACCTTTTGTGGCTTTTGCCGCATGCGTCGCCTTGGCCGCGGGCTGCATGTCAGACCGGATTCCGGCATACAAGAATCCGGCTCTCAGTGCAGGGGAGCGCACGGAAGATCTTCTTGCGAGGATGACCGTGGATGAAAAGCTCGGGCAGCTCCTGTGTCCGCTCGGTTGGCCAATGTATGATAAAACCATGGTTGACGGCCGTGAGACGGCTGGTATATCTGACGAGTTCCGCAAATTCGTAGGCGAGCAGCAAGGGGGAATGCTCTGGGCCACTTTCCGTGCTGACCCGTGGACAAAAAAGACACTTGAGAACGGCTTGAATCCTGCTTTGGCTGCCGAAGCCTATAATGCCATGCAGAAATATGCCATTGACAGCACCAGGCTCGGCATTCCTGTCATTCTCGCTGAGGAAGCCCCTCACGGGCATATGGCCATCGGCACGACTGTTTTCCCGACCAGCATAGCTCTTGCCGCCACATGGGACAAGGACCTCATAGAGGAGGTCGGCCGCACGATTGCATCTGAGCTGAGGGCGCAGGGAGGACATATCGGATATGGCCCTGTGATAGACCTTGCGCGTGAGCCAAGATGGTCAAGAGTCGAGGAAACATACGGTGAGGACGTGTGCCTCACTTCGGAGATGGCTGCGGCAATGGTCCGCGGAACAAGCCCCAAGAACAACGGCTGGGACAGGGGCATAGTTTCGACCCTGAAGCATTTTGTCGCATACGGAATACCTGAGGGCGGCCACAACGGCAATCCGTCAAATGTCGGGATACGTGACCTTCATGAAAATTTCCTTCCTCCGTTCAAGGCTGCCATTGATGCCGGGGCCCTGTCTGTGATGACTTCATACAATTCCATTGACGGGGTGCCGAGCACGGCGAATCCGGAACTTCTGCGCGGAATCCTGAAGGACAAATGGGGATTTGAGGGCTTTGTGGTTTCTGACCTTGTGAGCATTGACGGGCTTTGTGGAGACCACCGCATCGCACGGGACAAGGAGGAGGCCGGAATCATGGCTCTGGATGCCGGAGTCGATGTGGACCTCGGGGCGAACTGCTATTCCCTTTTGCATGATGCCTTGAAAAGCGGGAAAGTCAGCATGAAAGTGCTTGACGAGGCTGTCGGAAGGGTGCTCAGGCTCAAATTCGAGCTTGGCCTGTTCGACAATCCGTATGTGGAGCCGTCCGCTGCCATGAAAACGGTCCGCAGTGAAGAAAATGTGGCGGTGGCCAGGCAGGCGGCACGTGAAGGTGTGGTGCTGCTGGAGAACAACGGCATACTGCCTTTGAGGAAAGACATGAAAATCGCTGTAATAGGTCCGAATGCCGATAATATGTACAATCAGCTCGGAGACTATACTGCGCCGCAGCCAAGGGAGAACATAAGGACTGTCCTGGACGGCATCCGTTCGAAGGCCGGGGAGAAAAATGTTGATTATGTGCATGGCTGTGCAATTCGTGACACCCGCGGCAACACTATAAGGGAAGCCGTGCGCGCTGCAAGAAAGGCGGATGTGGCAGTTGTTGTAGTGGGAGGTTCAAGCGCCCGTGACTTCAAGACCACATACAAGGAGACCGGAGCCGCGGTTGCGGATAAGGATGCGGTAAGTGACATGGAGGCCGGAGAGGGCTTCGACCGCGCAAGCCTTTCGCTTTTAGGATTTCAGGAGGAGCTTCTCAGGGCAGTCAGAAAGACCGGAACTCCGATGGTTGTAGTATATATAGAGGGACGTCCTTTGGACAAGATGTGGGCAAGCGCCAATGCTGATGCGCTTTTGACGCAGTTCTATCCGGGCCAGCAGGGCGGAGAGGGACTTGCTGACGTGCTTTTCGGAGATTACAGCCCGGCAGGCCGTCTTCCTGTGTCCGTTCCTGTTGATGTGGGACAGCTTCCCGTATATTATAACAAGAAATTTCCGGCGGGACACGATTATGTGGAGATGCCTTCCGCACCCCTCTATCCGTTCGGCTATGGGTTGAGCTATACTTCGTTCGAGTATTCCGGACTTGCCGTGAGCAACCTTGGTGACCAGGGCGTCAAAGTCAGCCTTAATGTTCGCAATACCGGAGACTGTGACGGGGATGAAGTCGTGCAGGTCTATGTGACTGACCTTGTGGCCTCGACTGTGCGCCCGCGCGTCCAACTCCGTGCATTTGACAGGATTCATGTCCGCAAAGGGGAGACCGCTGCCGTGGAGCTTATGCTTGACAGGGACGCATTCTCCTTGTGCGGCTCTTCCATGGAGACTGTGGTCGAGCCGGGTGAATTCCGTATATCCGTGGGGGCTTCTTCGACGGACATAAGGCTCTCGGAGACCATCGCATTATAATGAACAAATAACATTTAACCCATAACGACATTAAGATGAGAAAGTCATCATTGCTTATAGCACTTGCTGCGGCCGCGCTTTCTGCCTGCTGCACAGAAGAAAAGGATTATACCGCATTTGTGGACCCGTACATCGGTTCCGGTGGACATGGACATGTGTTCGTTGGCGCCTCAGTGCCATTCGGCATGGTCCAGCTCGGGCCTCAGCAGATTAAGGACGAGTGGGACTGGTGCTCGGGTTATCACTATAGCGATACCCTTGTCATCGGTTTCTCGCATACTCACCTTACGGGAACCGGAATCGGTGACCTCGGAGATGTGCTCATGATGCCATACGACCCGGCGAAAGTGAAATATGACACGAGCTGGGCAAAGAGGAAGAATGCTGATGCGACGCACATATACGCGCTTCTTGACCATTCCAAAGAAGAGGTGCGTCCGGGATTCTACAGTCTTGAGATGCCGGATTACGGTGTTGCAGCAAGGCTTACCGCCACAGACAGGACTGGACTCCATGAATATACTTTCACAGGTGACCGTTCTGCCATCCTGCTTGACCTTTGTACAGGAATCGGTTGGGACGGCGTGACCGATTGGGACTTCTCATGGCTCAGCCCGACCCGCATAGAAGGCTACAGGCGCTCTTCCGGCTGGGCAAAAGACCACACCATATGGTTTGCCGCGGAGTTTTCTTCTCCGGTTATGGAGTACGAGAACATTCCGATTACGGGTGATGAATATGCCGTGGCAATCATTTTCGACACTTCGTCACAGAAAAAGATTGCCGTCAAGGTGGGACTTTCTCCTGTAAGCTGTGCCAATGCCTGGGAAAACCTTAACGCAGAGCAGACCGGATGGGATTTTGAAGCAGTGGCACAGGCTGCCAAGGATCGCTGGAACGCAGAGCTGGGCCGCATTGAAATTGAGGAGATGGATGCGCGCCAGAGAAAACTTTTCTATACCTCGCTTTATCATACGATGATTGCCCCGTCACTTTTCAGCGACAGGAACGGAGAGTACCGCGGAGCTGACGCAAAGGTGCACACCAGCGATGAGAACCAATATACCGTGCTTTCATTGTGGGACACATATAGGGCGGAATACCCTCTTATGACAATCATCAATCCGGAGATGTCCTCAGCAATAGCTTCAACCCTGATGAATATCTATGACCAGCAGGGCAAGCTCCCTGTATGGCATCTCGCAGGAAACGAGACCGACTGCATGATAGGCAATCCTGGAGTTATCGTGATGGCTGACATGTGCCTGAAAGGGTTTGCAAAAGATGTCACGGCGGCTCTCGAGGCAATGAAAACGTCTTCGATGCTTGACGAGAGGGGACAGGAATTCCTTAAGATATACGGATATATTCCGTTTGACAAGAGCGCTGAGCTTGAGACTGTGTCAAAGGCAATGGAGTTCTCGATTGCTGATGCTTCGCTTGCGAAAGTGGCACGTGAGGCAGGTGACATGGAGGCTGCCGCATATTTCGGCGAAAGAAGCCAGGCATGGAAAAAGCATTATGACCCGGAGGTCGGATTTGTGCGCGGAAGGGCTGCCGACGGCTCATGGCGCACTCCTTTCGACCCGTTCAAGGCAATCCACATGAAGAGCGACTTTACCGAGGGCAACGCATGGCAATACACTTTCCTCGTTCCTCAGGATGTGAACGGGTTGGCCGGGATAATCGGCGGCCCTGAGGCGTTCGAGGCCAAGCTTGACGAGTTCTTCACCGTTGAGGGCGACCTTGGCCCTGAGGCGAATGACGTAACTGGCCTTGTGGGGCAGTATGCGCACGGAAATGAGCCGAGCCACCATGCGGCCTACATGTACAACTATATCGGAAGGCAGGACAAATGCGCGGAAAAGGTACGCTATATTCTTGACGAGCTTTATTTCGATGACCACAGCGGAGTTTGCGGAAATGAGGATGCCGGCCAGATGTCAGCATGGTATGTGCTCTCTGCCCTCGGCCTTTATCAGGTTGACCCTGCGTGTGGGGAGTTCCAGTTCGGCTCGCCTGTTGTGAAGAAAGCCGTGGTGAATCTCGGTGACGGCAAGACTTTCACCATAATGGCACATGACAACTCTCCGGAGAATATCTACATCAAGTCCGCTTCCTTGAACGGCAAGAAGCTCGACAGGACATATGTAAGCTATGATGAGATAATGGCCGGCGGAACTCTTGAATTTTTCATGAGTCCTGAGGCTTAGCCTTGTTTGATGACACAGAAACTTCATAGAAAATGATAAAGACTTGTACAATGATGACCGTGGCTGCAGCTTTTGCAGTCACGGTCTCTGCACAACAGCCCGAATGGAAGAACCTGGATGTTTTTTCGGTCAATGCTGAAACGGAGCGCACCGAACTGATATTCTGGTCTGACGCCAAGGATGCCATGACAGGCAGTTTTACTGAAAGTGAAAACTATCTGGACCTTGACGGCACGTGGAAATTCCTGTATTTTGACACTCAGCGGACAATGCCTGACGGTCTTGAGAAGGCTTCTGCCGGGCTTGCCGCTTCATGGAATGACATACATGTTCCGGGCAACTGGGAGATGCAGGGCTTCGGCATTCCAATCTATGTCAATACTGATTTCGAATTTGCCACTGTAAATCCGCAGCCTCCTTTCATCCCTGACGAGAATCCGTGCGGAGTCTATTTCCGTACTTTCGAAGTGCCTCAGGGGTGGGACGGGCGCCAGGTCTATCTTAACCTTGCCGGCGCGAAGTCCGGGGTTTATGTCTATGTGAACGGCGGGCGTGTCGGCTATAACGAAGATTCCAAGGATTTGGCACGCTTCAATATAACGCCTTATCTCAAAAATGGGGAGAATACCCTCGTGCTCAAGATATACCGCTTTACCACAGGTTCTTACCTTGAGTGCATGGACTTTTTCCGGATCAGCGGCATAGAGAGGGATGTTTATCTTTCCTCTGAGAAATATGACTGTGATTTCGATGTGAACGTGGTCTCGTCTCTGGATGAGGCTTGCAGGGACGGTCTTTTCCGTCTTGAAGTCACTTCAGACCGCGGCAGTGAAGTCTCATACAAGCTGTTTGACAATGGCGGCAAGATTGTGCTTGAAGACAGTGCAGTCGTGACGGACGGCAAGGCCGTGATGTCAGGAGTAGTGCCTGGCGCAAGGCAGTGGAGTGCCGAGACACCTGAGCTGTATGCCCTTCTCCTGGAAGTGGACGGTGAATATGCAAGGATGAATGTCGGGTTCCGCCGTCTGGAGATTGTCGGCAACAAGTTTCTTGTCAACGGCAAGCCGGTCAAGTTCAAGGGCGTGAATCTCCATGAGACCGAGCCATATACCGGCCACTATGTGAGCCGTGAGAGGCTGCTCCAGGATCTGAGGCTTATGAAGGAGAACAATGTCAACGCCATACGTACCTGCCATTATCCGCAGCAGAGGATGTTCTATGACCTGTGCGACAGTCTTGGGTTTTATGTCTATTCCGAGGCCAACGTGGAGTCTCACGGTATGTTCTATGACCTTGACAAGACGCTCGGAAACAAGCCGGAATGGTATGGCAACCATATATACCGCATCAGGAACATGTATTTCCGCACAAGGAACTATGCTTGCGTAACCATCTTGTCCCTTGGAAACGAAGGAGGAAACGGCTGCAATTTCTATGATGCCTACAAAGAAATCAAGGCTCTTGAAAAAGCCGGAATGAACCGTCCGGTGTGCTATGAGAGGGCGGAGTTCGAGTGGAATACGGACATGATAGTTCCGCAGTATCCTTCGGCTTCATGGTTCATGAAGATGGCGCAGAATGCTCCTGACAGGCCTGTGTGCCCGTCCGAGTATGCGCATGCCATGGGCAACTCGACAGGCTCTCTTGATATGCAGTGGGATTGGATATACGGGTACGACCATATGCAGGGCGGTTTCATCTGGGATTGGGTGGACCAGGCCCTTGCGAAGTATGATGCTGACGGAAAATTCATGTATTGGGCATATGGCGGCGATTTCGGGGAGAATATGCCGAGCGACGGCAATTTCGTATGCAACGGAGTCGTGGGACCTGACCGTGACCCTCATCCGGGACTTGCGGAGGTGAAGCATGTCTATCAGGATGTCAAGATTACTTCTGATGACCCTGCGTCGGGCCGATTCAATATACAGAACAGGTTTTATTTCAAGTCTTTGAAGGGTTATGAAGTGCGTTATACGGTTTTGGCGGACGGCAAGTCCATCAGAAAGGGCCGTCTGAAATTCAGCACCCCGGCCCAGTGTGACGAAGATTTCACCATAAGGCTTCCTAAGCTTCGCAAACGCAAAGGCTATCTCATCAATTTTGATGTCGTGACCACAGAAGCATCGGCGCTTCTTAAAAAGGGACATGTGGCGGCAACTGAGCAGTTCCTTTTGAAAGAGGCGGGCCACAAGCCTTACAAGGCAAGGAAGGCTTCGTGCAAGATTGAGGATGACGGTAATTCCATTGTGATAAGTTCTTCCAAAGTCCGCTTCGTGTTTGACAGGGAACAGGGAATCGTGACTTCATATATGGTAAGGGGACAGGAGATGCTTGCTGACGGCTTCGGCATAAGGCCTTCTTTCTGGCGTGCCCCGACTGATAATGACTATGGAAACGGCTGGCCTGCGAGGACACAGGACTTCAAGACTGCCTCCAGGGAGTTCTCCGCTTCTGCAACGGCTGAAAATACTACTTCCGGTGCAGTCCTGAACGTCTGCTATGACCTGCCTTCAGGAAATGAATATCATGTCGCTTATGAGGTTCTCGCAAACGGAATCGTCAAGGTGCATGCGGATTTCCGGGGAGTTCCGGCCGATGGCAAAGCCATTGAAGTGCCGCGTGTAGGTCTTCGTTTCAGGCTTCCGGCAAAGGATGACAGGTTCAGCTATTTCGGACGCGGTCCTCAGGAATGCTACTGGGACAGGCAGAGCGGTGCGCGTAAGGGAATATATGAGACCTCTGCATCCGGGGAATATGTGCCTTATGTGCGTCCTCAGGAGAACGGGCACCATACCGGCTGCTCATGGCTCAAAACCGGAGGGCTTGCCATAGTGGGAGACGGCATGTTTGAATTCAATGTCCTCAGGAACTCTGTGGAGGACTTTGACTCGGAAGAGGTCGTGAAGCATGACTATCAATGGGATAACCTCTCGCCTGACGAGGTGCATGATATGGAGGCTGCCCGCAATGTACGCCGCCGCCAGCATCATATTGATGATGTCGTGCCGCAGGATTACATGGAGGTCTGCATTGACGGTGTGCATTCCGGAATCGGAGGATATGACAGCTGGTGGGCAAAGGCCGAGCCTGAGAGGACGGCCTGGAGTGACAGGGATTATTCTTTCGGATTCACGATAGTTCCGCATAAGGTCATGAGGAGCTCCCGTGCCGTGAAATTCGCATATTGATTTTTATTGAACCGGACAGCTTCAGAGATTTCATCATAATCTGAAGCTGTCTTCATTTTATGCAATGATGAAAAAGATACGTATTGTTTTGCCGTTTGCTGTGATATGTCTTGTTGTAGGTTCCTGTATGTGCAGCCACTCTTCAGAGGGCAAGCGCGGCAGTGTGCCGGAGGAGATTGTGACAAGTGAGAACACGGAGGCAGACCTCGGTACCATCTATGAGGAAGACGGGCTTGCAAGGACGGTTCTTGTTGTGCGCAACAATTCTGCAGATACTCTGTTTCCTGTGGCTGCCTATTCTCATTGCCGGTGTGCCGCGGCCACTGTGAGTCCGCTTCCTGTGGCTCCGGGCGAAGATGTCAGGGTTGACGTCACATACAATCCAGCATACCGCAGCGGCATTTTCATGGAGGAGGTGCAGGTCAGGTTCAATGGCCGGAGAGATGTCATGAGCCTTGTCGTCAAAGGTGAGGTGATTCCTTGCGTACATCCCGTAACGGATGACCATCCGTACAATTTCGGCAGCGGACTGTATATGAGCCATGAGACCTTGCATTTCGGAAATTCAAGATGTGGAGAAAGCCATATGATATATGTCAGGCTTGCCAATGACACGGACAGGAAGATGACCGTCACATTCGATAATCCTCTCCCTGAGACTTTGGCTTACCGTCAGAAGGTGACGCTCGATGCCCATGGCAGGGACACTCTCCATTTCAGGTTCACCATGCCTGCAGGTCTGTCCTCAGGTGATACCCTCAGATTTGCTCTGAGGCCTTCCATAAATGGGAAACCGGTTGGTAAGGATTTGAATGTCAAGGCTATCTCGGCTGTGGAATGATGTTCTCAGGGATTGCCTGAGGCCTTGCGCACAAGCACTATTTTCTTGTCGTTTGTCTTTGAGACAGACTTGGCGAATGAACGGTATTCCTGATATGCTTCTTTCGGATAGCGTCCCTTGTTGAATACGAGTGATTGCCTAATCGTTATCATTCCGTCAGACAGGCTTACATTTGACACGAATACTCCAAGTTCTGACTCCATGCTGACATTCTCAGGGATATGCTCCGCTTCAAACCCGTCAGGAATCATGATTCTCACCGTGTCTATTATTGAAAGGCTTTCATCAATGCATATCGGGTTCACGCGCTCCGCCTTGTCATGGAATACCTTAAGACTTGAATGGCTGATGGGAATGAACATCCTGTCTCCGGAAACCTTTGCATATGCCGGGATATCCATCTGGAACGACACGCTCATCTGAGGTGTCTCTCCGCTGGTCAGCTCGCTGAAATTGTCAGATATCCCTGTCAAGACTGCATTGTTGCACAGGCACTTGTACCTTGAGGTGAGACGTTTCCGCTTGAGGTCCGGTTTAAGGCTCTCAAATTCTATATACGGCTCAATATCCTCCGCAAACAGCTCCCTTCTTACATCGCATTTGGCTGAGCCGTTCCCGTCAAGCCGTACCGTCATGGATTCCGAACTTGCTTCGTGGCAGTCCGTATATCCTTTTGCCCTGACTTTCTTTCCGCCTTCCGGTGTCACGAGGACTATTTCATGGCCGCCTATCCCGTCGTGGCGGTATCCCAAAGGGTACGACGGATTCGTACACTCAATCCAAAGCGAGTCTGATGCCATCGGGACGCAAAGCATTGCGTGGTTCATCTGTCCGAGAGACGCGTAATTCGGCAAAAGGTCCTTTTCGTCAGTCTGCACTATCAGATATTCTGACTTTATCCCCACGGCATCCAGCATGGCCTGCATATAGTTGGACAAGGCCTTGCAGTCTCCGAATCCTGTTTTAAGGACATCTTCGGCCGGTGACGGACGCAAGCCCCCAAGTCCGAGCTGTATGCTGACATAGCGTGTGGTCTTACGCAGATGGCCGTATATGATTCTTATTTTCTCCAGGTCAGACTGTGCTCCTGCTGTCATTTCCTGCAAACTTGCACGGAACGGCTCAGGAAGCGTCTTCGTGTCTTTCTGCAGGCCATAAAGCCATGCTCCCAGCTCCTCCCAGTTTGATTGCGAACCTTTCACGCCTCCCAATGAGAACTTGGCCGGACAGGCATATACATAAGGGACAAGCTCTCTGATGTCCGGCATCAGAGGCTCATCTGAAAATCCCTTGTAATCCTTGATGGTCCATGACCAGATGGTCTTCTTGCCAGAGGTCTCTGTCTGTGGCACAAGCCTGGAACTGTATCTTATTTCAGTGCCGGCCGGGGCGCTGATTCTGTAGCTTCCCGAGAGCAGCATTGTCTCCGGTCTCCTGACCGGAATGAAAGTCGGGAACGACGCGATTCCCCTCCTGTATGCGATTTTGTACCGGTACTCAATTGTATAAGGAATAGGGATTGTCGGGGTGTAGGCATAGCGGAAAGTATCATCGGCAAGTCCTGATGAAGCGGATACTTTGGTGAGGTCCTGCATGTTCAGTTTCCTGATTGTTTTGCCTGCGGATGAAATCTCCCCTGAAAATGACGTCAGCTCATGGAACGTGTCGGTATAAAGGATAAAGTCACCGGCCCGTGCCCCGTCGCTTTTCATTATATGCGTGCGCACGGTAATGCTGCATGTTCCGGACTCCGGCGAGTTCATGTCAAAGATGATGTCATAATTCTCGATTATCGCGTCAGGCATCCCGGTCTGCGCGAGAGCCGGGATGATTGATGCCGCAAGTGCTGAAAGTATGGCCAGGAAACGTCTCATGTCAGTCCGCGTTTTTGGAAACGACTATCATATCGTCATATATGCCGCACAGAAGCTGCCAGAAGTCCCTTATCTGCTGGTAATCATCTGCGGCGGCAAGCATCTCCGACATTATGAAGTTGAATGACACCTGCACCTTGTTCCCATTTGCCCCGTAGAGGACCTTGCATGCCGTCTTCATGCAAGGAAGGCCTATCGCGTCGCTTTCCGGAAGCTGTTCCACCTTGAAATTCTCCGGCAGCTCCAGGTTCATGATATAGGTTATCATGCCCTTGTAAGGGAACTCTATAGGGCAGGTCCTTGTCGGCGAACTGAAATCTGTCACAGAATGGAACTTGCGCAGGAACGGGCTTATATACAGCAGGTTGCCCGCATTGTCGATTTCCTTCTCGAACTTGCATGAGAAGGTGCATTCTTTCGAAGGCTTGTCAAAGTTCACGAATTTGTATTCTTCCGCATTTATCGCGCAAATGTTTTCAAGCGCTGTAACATATTCGGCCTGCGAGCCGGCTTTTCTGACATCCTTCTTGAAAGCCCAGCAGTCTTCACCGATATATTTTACATTCATCTCACCTGTCATCACGCCTGATTCGTCCAGCCTGGCGTTAATGATGTAGCCTGCCATGTTCTTTCCGATGCCTGTCAGGTCTATCCACTGGCACCGTCCCGGTTCGCGCAGAAGCCTTGCGCTTGAAACGAGAAATTCGGGTGGCAATATGTTCAGGTACTGGTCTGCCGAACCTCCGTCAAGGTAATGCGGATTGCCTGAGGCGTTATCTATCCTGAGTATGTATGTGTCATACGGATTTAGTTCTGGAAGTCCCGGAATCAATACTCCGGAGCTTCTCATTTTTATGAGGACAGGCTCTACCTTATAGCCTGCGGCACGGAGACATGAGGCGATGATTGCGTTCAGGTCGGCATTGCTGCCGGTCTTCTCCTTGTATGTCTGGCTGCCGCGTTTCGGGAAAAGCCTGTATTTGCCGTCCCAGCTTATCTTGGAGCGGACAAGATTGCGTATCTCCATTATCTTGTCCTGGTCCGTGTCCGCCGTGCCGGCTATTGCCTTGACTTCCTCTGGAAACAGGCATTTCTCATTCATCCTGCTGATTATGGACGACTCGTAGTAGCCCTTGTCAACGTCTTCCCAGTTTACGCTGAAATGCTGCGGAAGCCTTCCCGGAATGTCAAGGTTGCTCACCTCGTAGTCAACAGCCGAGAGGTACTGCTGGAAACTGTACGAATACGGTTCCTTTTTCATCGCAGGCAGCGCATGTCCGCTGTAACGCTCAACGGTTGTCGTGAAATCAATATATCCGCCTCCTAACGTATAGCGCTCATTTACCTTTTCTGAAGTATGGTTTATCCTGTTGTATCCGGACACCCTTTTGTTCACTCCAGCAAACTCCGGTATGCGGACTTCGTACTCAAAAAGGTTCACCGGAATGGACCTTTGGAAATACACCTTGTCGAAGTCCCAGAACGTGTATGAGGTGATGTCATATTCGACCTCTATAACAGAACCGGCCCTCACGTCCTGGGCAGAGAAAGAGAGCTTGCGGTAATTATCGGCAAACTCTTCGTCGAAGATGTAATTCTTCGACATCCTGGTGCGCACTATTTCTCCGTCGTTGAGGTTGTAAGTGATTACCGTCACTCCTGATATCTTGTCGTTCAGGCCGAGCTTGGTATAATACACAAGCTCATAGTCGCCATGGGAAACGCCCTCCTCCTTGAGTATCTTTATGCGCTCGTGATGATAGGTCTGCAGGCAGATTCTGCCCTCGGCATCGAAAGTGATGGCAGTCTTTCCTGCATCGAGCAGAACTACAGCCGCGGCAGTCGTGTCCGGCTCATATGCCTGCATTTCCACTTCCGCGCGGGAAACTTTGTCAAACTTCATGTTGACTTTTACAGGCTGGGCAGACAGGGCTGCGCTTGCCGCTGCCAGAAATGTCATGGCGGCGGAAATGAATGGTATGGCTCTCATGGAACTTGTATTATGTCAGTCATGGCATATGGCAAGGGGCCGGGAACGTAAAATTAAGCTTGTCCCTAAGCTTGTCCCGGTGCTTGGGCGCATATTGCCCAAATGTATGAAGTTTATATGATAATTGCAATGCAAAGAACAATATATTTGTCTGAAAATAGATGAATTACGTAAATCCCGTCCAAAATTTTCATGACGGTCTCTTGGGCAGGAAAATGGAAAATGACTATATTTGTCGTGAATAACGCTAAAACGTTTTTGCAGGAACCCGCATGAACGTGAATAAATCAAATGGTATGATGAATTTTTCAGAAATCTACAAATCAAAGTCCGGTGGTCTCGTGGCTCTTGCCTGGGCATCCCTCTTTGCCGCAGTTTCATGTGCTCCCGGAGCTCCGGAGCCTTATGGGGCCTTGCCGAGCGAAGCACAGGTGGAATGGCAGAAAATGGAGACCAACATGTTCGTGCATTTCGGCCCGAACACTTTCACCAGCGCGGAATGGGGAGACGGTACAGAAAGTGCCGACGTGTTCGCTCCGTCCGACCTTGACTGCCGCCAGTGGGCCGCTACCGCCAAGGCTGCCGGAATGAAAGGAATAATAATAACGGCGAAACATCATGACGGGTTCTGCCTGTGGCCTAACCCTGTATGCGCACACACTGTTGCACAGAGCAGCTGGATGGACGGAAAAGGGGACGTCCTGAGGGAACTTGCCCTGGCATGCCGTGAATATGGGCTGAAATTCGGCATATATATTTCCCCTTGGGACAGGAATGACCCTCATTACGGTACGGACGAATATAACGATGTATTCAGGCAGACACTCGAGAGCGCACTCGGAAATTACGGTGAAGTGTTCGAGCAGTGGTTTGACGGGGCATGCGGGGAAGGCCCGAACGGGAAGAGGCAGGTTTATGACTGGGACCTGTTCAATTCGACAGTGTTCAAGATGCAGCCTCATGCCGTGATTTTCAGTGATGTAGGCCCTGGATGCCGCTGGGTCGGAAATGAATACGGAAGCGCAGGGCGCACATGCTGGGGCACTATGAATATAGGTGACGGCACTCCGGGTTCGCATATCAGCCAGGAGCAGCTTAATTCCGGAGAAATGGACGGTACTCACTGGGTCGCCGCTGAGACGGACGTTTCAATACGTCCGGGCTGGTTCTGGCGTGAGTCCGAGAACTCCAGGGTGAAGTCCCTGCAGCATCTCATGAAGATTTACTATGAAAGCGTAGGCCGCAATTCCCTGCTTCTGCTGAATGTTCCTGCCGACACGCGGGGACATATACATGAGATTGATTCTGTCAGGCTCATGGAGATGCGTGCAGCTTTGGATGAGGTGTTTTCCGTTGACCTTGCAGACGGAGCTTCCGTTGAGGCTTCCCATGTACGTGGCCACGGCCGCAGATTTGCCGCGGAAAACCTGCTTGATGCTGACTATGACAGCTATTGGACAGTGGATGACGATGTGCTGACTCCTTCATTCACCCTGTCCTTTGACACTCCGCGCGTATTCAACAGGATAATGCTCCAGGAGTATATCCCGCTCGGACAGAGGGTCACGGGCTTCTCGGCCGAAGCTTTGGGGACAGACGGGAAGTGGCGTGAAATCGCGCGCGAGACTACAATCGGATACAAGAGAATCGTTCTGATTCCGGAGACGGAGGCCGAGGCTCTCCGCATCAACATCACAGGCGCGCTTGCCTGTCCTGTTCTGAACAGGGTCGCGTTGTATCTTGACCGTGTAAGCGGAGTCGCTCCTGACGAGCCTCTTTTCCACGCAGGCTCATCGTGTGCTGGCAGTTCCAGCGATAACGGAGGCGTGGTGACGGAGGATGAAGTGCTTGAAATAGGCTGTCCGACAGCGGAAATCATTGCTTCTTCAAAGGCCAAGGTGCTTGATTTAGGCGGCATCAGGACTGCATCAGGGTTTTTCTATGCTCCTGCCGATAAGGGAAAAGACGGATGTGTCATCACATATGACCTTGATATAAGTACGGACGGAAACACTTGGACTCCGGTTTTCCGCGACAAGATGTTCGACAATATCGTGAACAACCCAATTCTTCAGGAAGTCCGATTCCCGTCGTTGTTGGAGCTGCGCTATATCCGCATGACCCCTCTGCGCACAAGCAGTACGGACACCTATGCCGTTTCCGCCTTCGGCATTCTGGCTGAATAATGCAATACTTTTGAATAATCGTTGAAAATACGTATTTTTGAGGGACGGGACCGGTGGTTCCGTCCCTTTCTGAAACTTAAACCAGGCTTTCCAGACATGCCAAAGAATGTTACTATAAAGGATATAGCAGCGGAAGCCGGAGTGGCCATAGCGTTGGTCTCTTTCGTGATGAACAACCGCATCGGCTCTGACGGCAAAAGGAAATATCGTGTGAATGAGGCTACCCGTGAGAAAATTCTTGAGGTTGCCCGCCGGCTCAATTATCAGCCGAGTTCTGCTGCACGCATGTTGCGCAGCGGCCATTCCAAGGTCATCGGGGTTCTCCTGTCCGACATATCCAATGTGTTTTACGGGGAGATTGCCCGCCAGCTGGAGGAAATGGCCTTTCTTCACGGCTATACCGTGCTTTTCGGAAGCACTGACGAGTGTCCGGATAAGCTTGGCGTTCTGGTGCGCTCTTTCATGGACAAAGGCGTTGAGGGCTTCATAATAGTTCCCTGCGAAGGCTCTGAGGATAGCCTGAGACATGTTATAGACATGAGGGTTCCTCTTGTTGTCATGGACAGGAAAGACTTTGACCTGCCTGTGCCGAGAATCCTGCTCGACAATTGCGGTGCTATGAAAAAGGCCGTAGAACTGCTTGTGGGCCGGAATATACGCAAAATCGATATGCTGTCCTACACGATGCGCATGTCAAGCATTGCCGACCGTGAGGCCGGGTTTGTGGAGAGCATGAAGGCGCTCGGATATGATGAACATGACATAAGGATACACCGTCTCCCGTTCGAAAACATTGATGCTGCGGCTGCCGAGGTGCTGCCTTCCATCGTTGAAAGGGGAGCGGAAGGACTTGTGTTCGCCACCAATTCATTGACCATCGCGGCCATCAAGAGGCTGTCGGCCATGAATGTCAGGGTGCAGAGGGACATTATGCTTGTCGGCTTTGACAATTCCGATGTCTATGACTGCTTCTCTCCTCCGATTCCGTATGTGCGGCAGCCGATAGGGGCGATATGCAGCAATGCAATTGCGGCTCTTGTAGATTTGATAGAAAATAAGACACTCCCTGCCGCGGCTGAGACTGTGCTTGACGGGGAAGTGGTCTATAATGGTGTTGATATTCACAATGACAATATATTGAAATGAAACGTTTTTTGCTGCTGGCAGTGCTTATGCTGCCTTTGATGAGTTCGTGTGGGGAGGAAAATCCTGTCCCGGACATTATTCCGGTGCCTTCTTCTGTATGTATGGGCACAGGGCATTTCCTTGTGCCGGCCAATGTTGAGGCCGCATGCGGTGATAGTTCCTTTTTTGCTGTCGCGGATTTCCTGAAAATGAATCTGGACGGATGCCTTTATGCTGACGGAACCACCCCGGAGGGCGGATGCACAGTCAATATGAGGGCCGGGAAAAAGGGAGACATCGTCTTTGCGCATGACGGTTCGCTTGAACCTGACGGAGAATATGTGCTTGATGTTACGGAAAAGGGAATACGCATTGCCTGCGGTTCATATTCCGGTGCTGTGGCGGCTGTGGCTACCCTCGGCCAGATTGTATCCGGCGGAAAAGTGCCTGTGTGCCGTATCGAGGATTCACCGAGGTTTGCATGGAGGGGATTCATGCTGGATGTGTCAAGGCATTTTTTCACTCCGGCGGAGGTCAAGGCCATGCTTGCGAAGCTGGCCCAGTACAAATTCAACAAATTCCATTGGCACTTGACTGATGACCAGGGATGGAGAGTGGAAATCAAGTCCCGTCCGGAGCTTACATCAAAGGGCGGTTTCCGTGACCCTGCGCTGCACAATCATGACATTATGGCTGCACAGAGGGCTGCGGATGAAAATGACCCGACCTCATTGCTTCCCCAGGACCGCCTTGTTTCAAGGGACGGCAAGACATTGTACGGAGGCTATTATACCCAGGATGAGATTCGTGACATCGTGGCATATGCCGCGTCATTGGGCATGGACGTGATTCCGGAGATAGATATGCCGGGCCATTCTCTCAATATAATAGAGTCCTATCCGGAGCTTAGCTGCAGCGGCAGGGCCGTATGGGGAAAGGATTTCTCTGTTCCCCTGTGTCCAGGCAACGATGCTACAATCAGGTTTGCCAAGGATGTATATAAGGAAATCTTCGGGCTCTTCCCTTATGGCTATGTGCATATAGGGGCAGATGAGGTCGAGAAGTCGCATTGGGCAGCCTGTCCGAAGTGCCAGGCACGTAAGGCGGAATATGGCCTTGCGGATGAACATGACCTTCAGGACTGGTTCGTGAAAGAACTGGAGAACTTCTGCAATGATAACGGAAAGACAATCATAGGATGGGACGAGATAGCTTCCAAGCCGGAGTTTTCCAAGGATGCTGTCGTTCAGTGGTGGAGACCGTGGGCTCCTGCGACCAAGGAGAACGCAGTGAAGAATGGAAACGGAATCATACTCTGCCCTAATGAGTTTTATTATATGGACCTTGCCCAGAACAGGAATACTCTTATGAAGGTGTACTGCCATGAGCCTGTGGATGAGATTCTGTATGGTCATGAGGACCAGGTGCTCGGTGTGCATGGAAATCTGTGGACTGAATATGTGACTTCTTTCGAAGGGGTATGCGACAGGCTTTTCCCGCGCATGTTTGCAGTGAGCGAGACAGCATGGTCTGAGCCGGAGAAAAAGGATGCGGCAGATTTCAACAGGAGGGTGATTGCCCATCTTGAGAAACTCGATGAGTGCGGATGGAATTACAGGATACCTGACCCGGACGGTTTCTGTGACCTCAATGTGTTCACGGATTCTGCAGTTGTCAGTGTTACGGTTCCTTTTGACGGGGTTGTTGTGCGCTATACATCTGACGGAAGTGTCCCGGGGCCTGATTCTGATGTGATGGACGGGCCGATGACAATAAAAGAGGACTGCATTCTGAAAATCCGTCCTTTCACCTCATCCGGAATAGGCGGACAGACCTATACTGCCCGTTGGAGCACTTCGGATTATGTGGAGCCTGCTTTCGGCTGCCTCTCCAATTCATCTTGCGGCGGATGCGGGGAATCTTCGGGCTGTGATGCCGGGGCTGCCTATCCTGACGGATGTGCGGCAGGCCTTATGACATGGCGCTTTGACGGCAAATTCCCGGACTGCATGGCCTTGTCTTCCGCGGTTCCAGATGCGGAGTTCGTGTCGGAGACTGTTGTTCTTCCTGCTGAGCCGTCAAGTGATTTCGGACTTATGTTCAAAGGCTATGTAAGGATTCCGGAGGATGGCATATGGTCATTCTACACATATACAGATGACGGGTCTGTCATGACAATCTCCGGCAGGACGGCCGTAGAGAATGACGGACTGCATTCACGCGACGAGAAAAGCGGCCAGGTTGCCCTGCGTAAAGGCTGGCATCCAATTGAAATCCGCTATTTTGACCATGGAGGCGGCTTCATGGAGGCCGGATTCATACTCCCTGACGGCACACGCAGGCCGTTCACCAAGGAAGATCTGTGCTATAGTGGAATGTAATAATCTGATTCATAATGTAATATGCGAAAACGATTCCCCGGATTCGGGGAATCGTTTTTCGTCATTACTCTTCAGCATAAAGCGAGATGATGTTCAGTATAACCTTGGACGCCTTCTCCATGCTCTCCAGCGGAACAAACTCCATCTTGCCGTGGAAGTTGTGCCCTCCTGCAAAAATGTTCGGGCACGGGAGCCCCATGAAAGACAGGTTGGCCCCGTCCGTACCGCCTCGTATAGGCTGTATCTTCGGGCGTATCCCTTCTGCCTCCATGGCTTTGACCGCTTTCTCCACGATATGGTAGTGCGGCTCGACCTCCTTGCGCATGTTGTAATACTGGTGCTTTATCTCCACTGAGGCGGTTCCCTCTCCGTATTTGCCGTTTATGAACTCCACGCATTTTTCCAGATAGGCCTTTTTCTGCTCATACAGGTCCATGTCATGGTCTCTTATTATATAGGAGAAAGTGGCGGTCTTAACCTCTCCCTTGAAGCTTATCAGATGATAGAAGCCGTCATAGCCGTCTGTATATTCCGGACGCTGCCATGCCGGCAGCATGTCATTCAGCTCCATTCCGATGAGTATGGCATTGAGCATCTTTCCCTTTGCATAGCCGGGATGGATGTTGCGTCCCTGTATGCGTATCGTAGCTCCGGCCGCATTGAAATTCTCGTATTCAAGCTCTCCGAGCGCTCCTCCGTCCATGGTATAGGCATACTTCGCACCGAACTTCCTGACATCGAATTTGGCCACGCCCCGTCCGATTTCCTCGTCAGGAGTGAAGCCTATCATAATGTCACCGTGCCTGAACTCAGGATGTGCCATGATATATTGCACTGCATCCATTATCTCGGCGACCCCGGCCTTGTCGTCGGCTCCGAGCAGAGTAGTCCCGTCGGTGGTAATCAAGGTCTGTCCCTTGTAGTCCGCAAGTTCCGGGAACTCGCTCACTTTAAGATAAAGCCCCTCCACGCCCTTCAGCGGAATGTCGGAACCGTCATAATTCCTGATTATCTGTGGATGTATATTGTCTCCGGAAGCATCAGGAGCGGTGTCCACATGTGCGATAAACCCGACTGCCGGAATATATTTGCCGCAGTTTGACGGTATTTTCGCCATTACATATCCATACTCGTCCAAGTTCGCTTCAACGCCCATTGCGTGCAGCTCATCCCTGAGCATCTTGAGCAAATTGAACTCTTTTGCCGCGCTCGGCTGCGAGTCTGATTCAGGGTCTGACTGCGTGTCCACAGCCACGTATCTGAGAAATCTGTCTAAAATGTTTTCCATTATATCATTTTTAGTTGTCATATGAAAAGAAGGCTTGCGCCCATGATTGCCATTCCTGCCACAACTCCGGCAATGGCCACATGATGCTTTCCGTATTTTTCCGCAGTAGGAAGAAGCTCGTCAAGCGAGATGTAAGCCATGATTCCGGCCACGGCGGCAAGCACAAGAGGGAAGGCCGGGCCGCCTCCTGCAAGGTCCGCCCCGAAAAGCGCGGCCGCACCGTAGCATAGAAGTGCACCGGCGGGTTCGCTCAGTCCGGACAGCATGGCCCAAAGGAAAGCCTTGCCCTTTTTCTTTGTCGCATAATATATAGGTATCGCCACGGCAATTCCTTCCGGAATATTATGCAGTGCTATGGCGAAAGTGATTCCCGCACCAGTCTGAGGGTCATTCAGCGCTCCTATGAAAGTTGCGATGCCCTCCGGGAAATTGTGAACGGCTATGGCTATTGCAGACATCACCCCGAGCCTCTTTATATTGGCATGTCCGTCGAGAGACAGCCCTGTGGCCTCGTGCGGGTTCTCATATTCCGGGACAATGAAGTCAATTAGCGTTATGACTCCCATTCCTATGAAGAATGCGACCAAGGCCATTGCACCTCCTCCCTTTCCGCTCCAGCATGCAGCCATCAGCGCCTGTGACTGTGGCAGCAGCTCAGCGAGTGATATGAACAGCATGACTCCCGCGCTGAGGCCCAAAGCCCCTGCGAGGAAGTCGCTGCTTATCTTTTTCTTGAACAGCACGAGCGCGCCTCCTATGCCGGTGGAAAGTCCGGCCGCCACAGTCAGCAGCAGTGCGGTAATGACTCCGTTCATTATTGTTATTCTTTATTTGCCTTGAGTGATGACCATATCATATATATGATTATTGCCGCATACGGTATTATGGCTACAGGTTCTGTCCATGGTGAAGGTTCCATGAATGCGTCAACCTTTGCGAAGCGGAGAATTGCGCTGACCACTCCCATAAGCGCTCCGCCGGCGATGAAGCCGGATGCAATCAGTGTGCCTTTTTCGGTCCTTGCATTATTGAGTGCGCTGTCTTTGCTGCGGCTTCCCACATACCATGATATGACTCCTCCTGCAAGCATGGGCAGATTGAGGTCTATAGGAATGAACATTCCGAGAGCAAACGGAAGAGCAGGAATCTTGAATGCAGTCAGCAGGAGCGCAATGACAGCTCCGATTCCATAGAGTGGCCAAGGAGCACCGCCTCCGTTCATCATCGGCTCGATGACGGCTGCCATGGCATTGGCCTGAGGCGCCACGAGAGCATTGTCCCCTGTGAATCCGTAGGTCTTGTTCAGGACAAGCATGACTCCTCCGACCGTAGCGGCTGCCACGAGGGTTCCGAGGAATTTCCAGCCTTCCTGTTTCTGCGGTGTGGAGCCTATCCAATATCCTATCTTAAGGTCGGTCACGAAGGCTCCGGCCACTGACAGCGCTGTACATACCACTCCACCTATTATAAGGGCGGCCGTCATTCCTGCTGTTCCGTTCAGTCCGACCGACACCATTATCAGCGAAGCGAGTATGAGCGTCATCAGTGTCATTCCGCTGACCGGATTCGAACCTACTATGGCAATCGCGTTCGCGGCGACTGTAGTGAAGAGGAATGCAATTACGCCCACGACGAGCACTCCTACGACAGCATGCCATATGTTGTCCACGACACCGAACATGAAGAACAGGAATACTGCGAGAAGTGTGAGTGCGATACCTCCTGCTATTATTTTCATGGAAATGTCCCTCTGGGTCCTTATTGCTTCGGCTTCTCCTGCTCCCTTTCCTTTCTTGAATTCATTTACTGCCAGTCCGACGGCAGACTTGATGACCCCGAAAGACTTTACTATGCCGATGATACCGGCCGTGGCTATGCCTCCGATGCCTATATGCCTTGCATATTCCCTGAATATCTGGTCTGCGGACATTTCTCCGATTGTCTGCGTTATGCCTGAGTTCATGAGGTCTATGACCTGTCCTCCCCATATCAGATTCATAAGAGGTATGATTACAAGCCATACGAGGAAGCTTCCGCAGCAGATGATGAAGGCATATTTAAGACCCACGATATACCCGAGTCCCAGGACGGCGGCGCCGGTGTTTATCTTGAGCACGACCTTTGCCTTGTCGGCCAGGGCCGCTCCCCATGGAAGGACTTTTGTTGTCAGCGTCTCGCCCCATAGGCCGAAAGTCGATACGATGAAATCATACAATCCGCCGATAAGTCCGCTCACAAGGAGTGTCTTGGCGCCTTTTCCTCCGCTTTCACCGCTTACGAGCACCTGTGTGGTGGCCGTTGCCTCAGGGAAAGGATATTTGCCGTGCATCTCCTTGACGAAATATTTTCTGAACGGAATAAGGAACAGGATTCCGAGTATGCCTCCGAGCAGTGAGGAGAAGAACACTTTCGTGAAGTTGACCGTAAGCTCAGGATATTTGTCCTGCAATATATATAGGGCAGGCAAAGTGAATATCGCTCCGGCTACGATTGCTCCCGAGCATGAGCCGATGGACTGTATCATCACGTTTTCCCCGAGCGAATTTTTGCGGCCCAGTGCATTGGAGAGTCCCACGGCGATAATCGCAATCGGAATTGCGGCTTCGAATACCTGTCCGACCTTCAGTCCGAGGAAAGCTGCCGCAGCCGAGAACAGCACGGTCATCAGAAGTCCCAGGCATACCGACCAAGGCGTGACTTCAGGCCAGTTCTTCCCGGGTGAGAGGAGCGGCCTGTACTCTTCGCCCGTCTTCAGCTCCCTGTGCGCATTCTCAGGAAGCGATGTCTTTTTTTCTGTCATATTATAATAAGTTATAGTTATTCCGTAACACGGGCTTTGTGTCTTATGATGCTTGCCCGGATGAGACGTAACCGGTAAAATGTGGCATGCGTCTTCAAAAGGATAGCAAATATAATAATCTGTTTTGAAAATTATCCTATCCGCCAGACGGTATTTCGTGAATAGTGCTTGCCGCAGGTTAATGACGATTTTTATGGGATTCGTTCGGAAGACGATTTTTTAGCTTAAAAAGTTTTTCGAAGCGCATTTTGCGTAATATGTTGATATATAGGAAAATGGCAAAAATGGTCGTAAAAACTTCAAAAAAAAGATGTAAAAATATTGCAGAAAAATTTGGAGGTAAAGAAAAAGTGCGTATCTTTGCAGCCCGTTTGAGAAACAACGGTAAGTTCACTGACAATACTGAGAGAGATAACGAGGTAAAGAAGATAGAAATTAGAA
>ERZ777011.80-NODE-80-length-147317-cov-6.340203_pt1 | contig 147317 bp, 146 predicted proteins | sample MGYA00374964_ERZ777011 | MGnify/ENA primary metagenome ERZ777011 (study PRJEB29310, sample SAMD00008975) | mouse gut metagenome | study: EMG produced TPA metagenomics assembly of the Metagenome analysis of fecal microbiota from mouse which was promoted... | reverse complement strand
GTATCGCCCCATTATTTGAAGATGATTTTTGGGTGACACGTTGACGAAGTCAGGAGAAAGTTCAGTCAAAAAGTTCGGTGATAATGCAAAAAGGTTCGGAGAAAAAGTTCGGAGATTCGAAAAACAAATCTAAAAGCATTGGGAAAACCGCACAAAAGATTCTTGATTTCGTCATTTCCGATCCATCAATGTCTGCAAAAACAATGGCCTATAAAATAGGAATAAGTTCCCGAGCCGTAGATGATGCTTTTTGGCCCCGCTTTTTTTATAAAAACGTTTTGATCTTTTTTGCTTTATCCGTAAATTGCAATCGTTGTCCGGCATTGCAGGCCCGGATGTGGTAATAACCTTAAAAAATTTAATATCATGAAACGTTTAGGAGAAATCAAAGTGGGGAAAAGGTTGTCGGAAGACGAGATGAAGCAGATTAAAGCGGGGAGTTTGCTTTGTGGAAGGACGACGGATGGCAGTGTTATTTATACATTCCAAGTGGATAGTTCGAGTTCAGCTGTAGGATATGCTTGGTGTGATGCTTGGATCGCATTTGGTTATCGTTGCTGCTGCCAAGAGACGACTTCATCTTATATCCAGTGTTGATGATGTGCTCCAACGTGTGTTTGTTGTTATTTCTTTTTCCTCTCTTTTTACAAGCGCAAACGCGAGTGGTAGTACCGGATGTGGGAAGGGGAAATACGGGTATGCCGGATTGTGAGGTCGAATGTGTTTGTTTGGAAACGACTGCCGATTGTTTATTGACTCCCAGCACGAATGTATATGTGACAGAGTCCGGTATCGTAGTTGCTGAATATTTTGGAAAAGCTTATTTGTTTGATCGGAAAGATGGGCATTTCATACACGAAATAGGCCGTAAAGGGCAAGGTCCGGGAGAATATGTGGGATGGTGGGCTTCTGCCGGTTTTGACGAGAAAGAACAGATCCTTTACAACTGGGAGATGGGACGTTGGAAAGGATATGATGTAAAGAGCGGTAAATTGAAGTGTTCTTTGAAAATTCCGGAAAATATGGCAATCTTGAATCCGTATGCTTATAAACCCGGGTTGTTTTTGGGACATACGACAAATGTGACGGGGAAAACCCCGACCAAGCTGGCCGTGTTTGATAAAAACGGGGTTGTTTTTAAAGTTTATCCTAATTATGAGCAAAAGATCCTGGATTTGAAGGAAAATGAATCTTGGTTATGTAGTGGCCTTTTTTATAATCATGAGGGGAAAACTTATTTTCAGGAAATAAAAGCTAATACGATTTTTCAAGTATCGGAAGATCGGTTGGTTCCTGTTTTCTTGTTTCACCATTCACCCGATGTTTCCCCTTATGTTTTAGGTGAGACGAAACGATATGTTGTTTTTAAATTGGAAAAAGAGAAAGAGTGGCATATCGCCTTTTTTGATAAGACAAGAGCGGTATGTTATATTGATTTTGAATCAGCGGATGTGCCAAAAGAATGGTATGTTGGAAAAACGAACTGCAATTTCATGAACGGGCAGGGGGAATTGATCTTCCTTTTGCAACCGGCGGATATGATGGATTATATAGAAAAACATCCGGAGATCCGGCAGAAGATAGACAAACGTCTGCTTGACTTGCAGGAAGACGACAATCCGGTGGTGATGATATTGAAGGTGAAATAAAAATGTAGAAGCACAAAGGAAGAGGAAGGCAGGACGTTTTTCGGAAAACGCTTGATTTTCTTCTTTTTTATCCGTAAATTGCAATCGTTGTCCGGCATTGCAGGCCCGGATGTGGTAATAACCTTAAAAAATTTAATATCATGAAACGTTTAGGAGAAATCAAAGTGGGGAAAAGGTTGTCGGAAGACGAGATGAAGCAGATCAAAGCGGGGAGTTTTTTGTGCTTTAGGTGGAAAGAAGGATCAGGTGCATTAAATTATTTTGAAGCATTTAGTGCTGCTACAGCAAGAGCTTGGTGTGATGCATGGAGTAGTTTTGAATATAATTGTACTTGTAGGGAAGAGTCAGATCCTTCTCCTTATATTTGGTGTTAAGTATGCGTCGATTCTTTTTGATATTATTGTCTGTAATTTCCCTGTTTTTAAAAGCGCAGGAAATTATACAGATAGATGTGTCGTCTGTTGGTACGGTCGCAAATGGGGAAGGAAAATTGAACATGGAGTTTGTCCCTTTGGAGATGACCTCTGATTGCTTGCTTCGCCCCGGATCCTATTATTATCTAACGGACGATTGCATAATTGTCACTCATTTTACAGAAGGAGCTTTTTTGTTTGACCGCAAGTCCGGACGTTTCATACATGAAATCGGACGTTATGGACAAGGACCCGGAGAATATTCCGGAATCTGGTCCGCTTCAGGTTTTAGTGAAAAAGAGAAGCTTCTTTATGTGTGGGAGTTTGTTCATTGGAAAGGGTATGATATTAAGACCGGAAAATTGAGACAGGTTTTGAAAATGCCCGATAAGAAATATACGATCCAAAACCCTTATTTGTATAAACCGGGTGTCTATTTGGGGTATGCCAACAATACGACTGGCAAAACCCCTCATAAGTTGGTCGCTTTTGACAAGAATGGCGTCGTCTCTAAAATATACCCGAATCATGAGGTGATAGAATTGGATACGAAGAAAGACGGCATACCGATCAATGCCGGTCTGTTTTACGAATATGGGTCGAATACTTACTTCCATGCTCCGAGGACGGATAGCCTGTTCCGGGTTCAGGAAACGGAGTTGATGCCTTATGCCTGCTTTAAACATCCGAAAGAGATGTCGATTGAAGTGTTGGGGGAAACGGAGCGATTTATCATTTTTAAGTCTTTTGTGAAAGTCCAGTGCAGTATTGTTTTTTACGATAAGAAAAAGAAAATATGTTATATGGATCTAGGTTCGGATAGTCTTGCAGATCAATATTTGTATTCTAAATCTACTTGGTTCCAGTTGAATAAAAACAAGGAATTGATAGCCGTTTTTAATCCGGAAGATATCCTGCAATACCTCGAAAAGCATCCGGAAAGCAGGAAAGAGTTGGATCCGCGGTTATTGGACTTACAGGAAGACGACAATCCGGTGGTGATGATATTGAAGGTGAAAGACTGAGATAAAAAAAATACATTATGAATATAACCGAACGTATAGTCAACCATTTGGTCATGGCATCGAGTCTGACTCCGGACATCGGACTGTATCATGGGAAGATGGGGATCGTTATCGCCCTCTGCCGGTATGCCCGTTTTGCGCAAAAGCCGATATATGACGATTTTGCCGGCGAACTGTTGGATGAAGTTTGTTCAAGCATCCATGCAGGGACAAGTTATGATTTTGAAAACGGCCTGGCCGGCATCGGGTGGGGAATCGAATATCTGTTGCAAAATCGTTTTATGGAAGGCGATTCCAACGTGGTCTTGCGCAATATAAACGAGCATATCATGAAATATGACGTGAGGAGGATGGCGGACGAAAGCGTGGAAGAGGGTTTGGCAGGCATTTATTATTATGTGCAAAAGCATTTGGGCTCTCCTTGCCGCGACCATGCCTTGTCGACATTGGATGGTTTGTTCGTGCAGGAACTGGCCGGCAGGATAAGGGATAAGGCTGTCCCCGAAGACAAAGACTTGCTGTCGTCCGCCATCGGGGATGTGCCCTCCGGCCCGAATCCGTTGAAATGGGACCTGGGGTTGGCAAAAGGATGTGCCGGTTATATTTTGAAAAAGACATTGTTATGAAACATCTGTATCTGTTCAATGAAGGAAGCCGTGCAGCCATCTATGGGATCGGCACTTATATACGGCAAATGATTGCTCTTTTCTCCGGCCGGCAGGATATAAAGTTGAATGTGGTGGTCTTGAATTCTGATAAAGACGAGTTTGAAGTAGAAGAGAAGGACGGATATAGGAGTTTCTGCTTTCCCCGTGTTTCTCTGCCTTCGGATAAACTGGAAATCTATATCCGGAATTCCTGGTATGTGCTCTATTCTTATATCGAAGAAGTCGGTGAAGAAGACCGGTTGCTCTTTCATTTCAACTACGGGCAGGAACTGCCATTGTTGAAGTTGGCAAAACAGTATTTTCCGGAGTGCACGACGCTGTTCACCATTCATTACCAAATGTGGTGTTTTGAATTGGACGGGAATACGACGCTTTTCAGGAAGATCATGCAGGATCGCCGTGAGGGGAAAACGCAAGAGCGTTTCAAGAACATTGCGGATAGCATAGGGAAGGAGCTGGCGGTTTATTCGGAAGCGGATTCGATTGTCTGTTTGTCCCGCTATACCTATAATTGTTGCTTGAAGAGTATGGCGTGGATGCGAAGAAAATATCGTTGGCCTATAACGGCTTGCCTGACGAGTGTCCTGCTTATGAGAAAAAAGAGGCCAGGCGGATCAAACGGGATTTGTGTTTTGAAGAATCCGGCAAGTTGGTCTTGTTTGTGGGGAGGCTTGATGACATAAAGGGAGTCGGCCTTCTGGTGGAGGCTTTCAAGATCGTGTCGGACACGTTTCCGGATTCGCGGTTGCTGGTCGTGGGAGAAGGCAATTACACTTCTTGTCTGGAAAAGGCAAGAGACATCTGGAGCCGTATTACTTTTACCGGGCGTTTGACGAAGGGCGAACTATACCGCTTGTACCGGATTGCCGATGTCGGGGTGATGCCGTCCAAGCACGAGCAATGCAGCTATGTCGCCATAGAGATGATGATGTTCGGCATCCCGTTGGTGAGTTCGACAAGTACCGGACTTGGGGAAATGGGAAACGGCCTTTATAAATTGCCTGTTGAAGAGACGCAAGAAGGTGTGCGCGTCTCTCCGGAAGAATTGGCGCGATTGGTTGTAGAGGCTTTGCAGGACCCCGAAGCAGGCAAACGATTCCGGAATGAATATGAGCAGAAGTTTACTTCGGAACGGATGGGGGAGAATATGGAAAAGGTTTATGGCTTGGTTTAGACGGGGTATGAAAAACGTATTTACACGATTTCTTCAGTTATTGGAGGTTCCGCATACATCGGAGTATTCGGACCGGTTCTACCGGGAATATCCGTATAAGGACAGTTTGTTCGGATTGTCTCGGATGCTTTCGGATTACGGGGTGGATAACTTGGCGTTACGGTTGGATCGGGATGCTTCGGAGCTTTCGGAACTGGAGGCTCCTTTTATCGCGTTTGCCAATAATGAGTTTGTATTGGTGGAAAAACTGTCTTCAGCGCGTGTCTCTTATTATTGGCGCGGTAAATCAATCGAATTGCCAATTGAAGATTTCTTGACGGCTTGGTCCGGCGTAGTCCTTTTGGCCGAGAAGACGGGGCATTCGAAGGAACCGGGGTATGGGGAGCATCTGAAAACGGAATGGTTCGACAGAGGGGAGAAGTTGATCTTCTTTGCGGTCTTGTTGTTTCTGTTGTTTGTCTCTTTTTTCTCGAATGAACAGTTTCCGGCTGTCTATTTGGTATTGTCATCCGTATTCAATCTGGCTGGTTTGTATGTCTCCTGGTCGCTTTTGCTGAAGCAAACCGGGATGCAGACCGAATTTGGGGACAAGGTTTGTTCTTTGTTCAAGAAAAGCAGTTACAACGATGTCCTGAGTACTCCTGCCGCCAAATTGTTCGGCATTGTCGGGTGGAGTGAAATCGGGGTGTCGTATTTCATTTCTAATTTGTTGCTTTTGCATTGTGCAGGTTCATTGGCTGGCTATTATGTCTTGGCATCGGTCATGGCCTTGCCTTTTACGGTGTGGAGTTTTTGTTACCAGAAGTTCAAAATCCGTATTTGGTGTCCTTTATGTCTGGTGGTGTTGGGGATATTGTGGGCAAATTTTTCAGTGAATGTCTTATGCGATATCCGAATGGCTGATATGACGGGAATACCTCTGTTGCTTGCCGGATGTGTTTATTTGCTTCCGCTATTGTCTGTCGATATATTGTGCAGAATGTTTTACCGGAATTCGAGTATGGAGGATGCGCAATATAAATTGAATAGCTTGAAAGCGAACAAGGACGTTTTTAACGCCTTGCTGCAAAAGGGTGAAAAATATCCGGTGGATCAATCCGTTTCTTCCGTTTGCTGGGGAAATAAAGAAGCATGGGATACGATCACGGTCATAACCAATCCGCATTGTGATCCATGTGCTGCCTTGCACCGGAAGCTGGATCGGTTGTTGGAAAAGGGAAGAGACAAGTTTTGCATACGGTATGTGTTCACTTCGTTCAATGAGCCGTTGAGCATTAGTGCAAAATTTTTGATATATTCCTATTTGAAACATGATGAAGCCACCTTCCTGGCTATTTTGGACAAATGGTATGAAGAGGGCAAATATAGGAAGGAGTCGTTCTTCCGGGAATATGGTTTTGAACCGGACCGGCAAGTAGATGAAGAATATGCCCGGCATTATGATTTTGTCATGAAAAATAAGATACGTTCGACCCCCACGATATTATTCAATGGGCATAAGAAGCCGGATGAGTATATGTTGGAGGATTTGTTACATATTGTTTAATTATTAAAATCGTAAAATCATGAAGCGATTATCTGAAATCAAAGTGAAGAAACAGAGTGAAGTGCTGACTGACGAGGAAATGAAAAGGATCGTTGGAGGTTGATCTATTTTAGTTTTATGAGGTTGTCGATATTATTCAATTTTAATAGAGACCCTCAAGGTGGGTATTAAATAAACCATATATTAAGAGTTAAGCATGAAGAAAATCGTATTTGTCATATTAGTGGTAATCGGGTGGGCTTGTTCAAGCAAAAAAGTGGAAGAGAAAGAGAGAACCATGTAACTTAGGCCAAGCATTCGAGCAGCTTGAAGAAATTTCGGTGGAGGACATCGGCGGTCATATCGATTATGTGCCGTTGGAAACGACGGATGAGTCGTTGATAGGGGATAGGGCTTATATCCGGATCTTGAAAGATAAGCTGCTTGTGGGCTCCCGTGAACAACCTGTAAAAATGTTCGATCGTAAGACGGGCAAATTCATCCGGTGTGTCGGGAAGATCGGGCAAGGAGTGGATGAGTATCTGTTGCAAGACGGTTTCCCGGTCTTTTGGACGGATGACGTGTCAGGGACCATCTATGTCCAAACGGAAGGCCAGCGGATTTTGCGTTTTGATGCGGATGGAAATCCGTTGGAGCACATCAATCTGCCGGAAGGAATGCCAAGGTTGCAAGGATTGTCTGTAATCGGAAACGGAGATGACCTGTATTTTTACCAAAAGACGCTATCCAAAAAGAATGAAGGCAAAATATTCTCCTATGACATCCCGACCGGGAAACTGCAAACGGAAATCGTGAATCACGAGGATTCGATACCCTTTGAATTCACCAGGACACCGGTCATTTTGGGAGGGTATGGGAATATTCCTGTTTCTACTCGTTGCTTGATTTTGTATTTGGAAAACAACAAAGTCGTCTTTGATTATACCAAGGAACCTTGCTTGTGGGCATTCGGCGGTCAAGTCTATTTGAAAGAAAACTTCAACGATACCCTTTATTGCGTATCGGACCAGTCGTTGGAACCTCGATATGTCTTTGACTTGGGGGACAGGCATTGGCCTTACGAAGAGCGATATCATCCGGAAGGGACGAGGGTAACATTGGTTTCAACTATGTGCTGGAAGGAAAAAAAGTCCTGTTTTTCGTTTTCCAAACCAATTATTATGAGATCAACTACAAAGGGTTGGGCAAGGACGAAACGTATTGGGGCATTTATGATAAGGAAAATGGACGGGTCAAGGTCATGGCGAAAGGAAAGATAAGCGATCCAGCAAACGGGCTTTTCGTCAAATCTTTCCAGACGGCAACCGCCAATGGTGAATTGACCGGATTATTGGACATGGCCGAAGTCAAAGAATGGATCGATGAGAATCCTTCTAAGGAAGATAACCAAGCCTGGCAACTCTTGTCTGATCTGCCCGACGAAAGTAATCCGGTGGCTGTGATTGTCGAATAGATGTTTTTTTATTGCGGATGTACTATTCTCTTATATTATTAATGGTCTTTTGTTCGTGCTGCAATCCGGAAAGGAATGCGGATGAAAATGCACCTGTGGAGATTGATTTCTATGCAGCTGAAAAAAGGCGTATCTATGTGGATGAACTTTTTGATAAGATAGAAGTATTATAGGAAATACGAAAAGTACACCTCTGTTTTTATATAATATTGATAATCAGAAAATAACATACAACCCTACGGAATACGAAAAATACACATTGCTTCACATTTACTTCACATTTAATGGAGAAAGCATAAGAAAAATGTGAAGTTGTTTCACATTCAGCCTTCCTTTTCTTCACATTTGGCCTTCTGATATCTATTCCAATCTAAAACCCCTAAAATGGGCCACAAATCCACCGATATCAGTTATAAAAATTTCATGATGCAAATCTCATAACAGCAAGCATTCTAATCGCTTAGAAAGATCGAAAGACACCTTAGAGACTTAACAGAAATTCCCTTCGTAGCAACTGGATATCTACTGCAAAAGCATACCTTTTTCCCCTGATTTGCCACCCTACACTAAAGAAGTATACAAGGCACAAGGTAAATTATGATGTTTTCTTATAATCAGGGGAAAGAGTAAAAAAAGCTATTTGATAGAGAGAGGGGTTACACTTGGGGTTACATTTGGGGTTACATCTGACAAGCAAATTTATGCTGTTTCGTTACCCCTTACTGCATCAATTAATGTTAAAATAGCTGTTAAAATTCGGTTTCGCATACCCTTAATTTTGCATATTAAGACTTTTCACAATACCAATATATTGATTTATAGTTGATTACATCGAATAAAACCTATAACAGATAAAAAATGGCTTCTTTTTGTCTGTTATAGGACTAACTACTTTTATTTGTCTTCATTATTTTAATGGTTAATGGCTAATGCTTTTTGAATATGTTGAATCTGTGCCGTTAGCTCATCCATTCTGTCTTCTAATTCACCTTGTTTACGATAGTATGTCTCTTGAATGTTAGGTAGTTTAGCGCTAAAATACCATTCTGCATACCAAATCGTATTCAAATCCTCTTCATATAAATTGAAATTAGGATAGTTTCTTTTATCTACATTGTCAGACATACATACGATAAAACCGTGTTGTCGCAATCTATTTTTTAATCGTTTGACATACGATCTTCCTTCCCTATCACTTACGACATATACATAGTTGTCACGAATGCTTTCCCATTCAGATCGTTCCATTAAACGAATGATGAGATAACCACCATCTAAAATGGATGGAACCATGCTTTGCCCTTTCACACGGACACATAGATATTTCCGACTATTTTTCACCATAGATGCAGGCATAGATATACATTCGACTTCTTCTACATAATCAGGGTTATTATAACCAGAACCTGCGGCCACAGAGATATCAACGATCGGAATATGAATAAAATTATCAGTACAGACTGGCGTGGACACCAAAAGTTCTTTCGGTTGTTCTTCTTTTAACATTGAACCGCGCCCTGTGAGAAGCCAAGCTTCTGAATATTGGGGATAATTTTCAACAATAGATTGAAGCCATTTTGATTGAATATCTGTTCCATTGTTAATAGCCCTGGATAAGACGCCTTTACTTGCACCAATACTTTTTTCAAATGCGGTGATTTTTATCCCCTCATTTATAGCTATTTGCTCTATACGCTGTAAAATTGTTTTCATTTTAGTTGAAAATTATTCCCGTTTTATTTGTTTGGTTGAAAATTATCAACCATCTTTGCAGAGTCTTCCAATAGAAAGACGCTTTAAAGATACAACAAACTATTAGATATTAATGAAGATGGAAGAGAAAAAGAAAATCATTGAAGTAAGTAAGGAGGTAAAGGATGAAATCCGGTCGAAATTGAAAGTCACCATGCGAACAGTTGTTGAAGCCTTACAATTCAACACCAATAGTCCTACAGCTAAAATTATTCGTGCTTATGCCTTGAATCATGGTGGACGAATGTATGATTTGACGATCAACATTGAGAAGAAAGAGATAGATAATCCCTATAAGGAAGTAACAATCATCTAATTAACATTCGAAATGAAAAAAAGTGTAGCGGTGATCTCCAGCCCTGAATTTGGAGAAATTAGAAGTGCAGTAGTAGATGGTACTCCTTTATTTGTAGCAAAAGATATTTGTGATGCACTTGGAATCAGTAAATATCGTGATGCATTGACCAGATTAGATGAAGATGAAAGGGCGTCCATTTCAGTGGACACCCTTGGCGGAAAACAGTCAATGATAGCTGTTAATGAATCCGGACTCTACACTTTAGTTTTCCAATCCCGTAAACCCGAAGCCCGCGCCTTCCGCAAATGGGTAACCGGCGAAGTGCTTCCGAACATCCGCAAGCATGGGGTCTACATGACCCCGGAGGTTGCCATGAGCGCGAAGAACCTAAAACGCTTACGCAAGCAGATGCTGGAACAGATGCGGAAATACCTGATCGAAGATGACCTTAGAAAATGCGCCAAACGGTTCGGTACGTCAAGTATGGCGGTACATAGCATACTCAAAGGAGATTTTGAACATAACGACATACTGGCCTATTTGCAAGATAAGGCGATGGAGAACCGGGAAAAATGGTTTGATGCCTACGGACATGGGCGGATGACAGAAGTGTTAAACGTATTATCAGGAAATACAAAACCATAAAATTTTAGAATTTATGAAGACTCAAATTATCAAAACGTACCAAGCATCTGAAACAACACATCGTATTCAACTGGCAGAAATCAATATCCGTATTGAGGGGATATCCGGCTCGAAGGATATCGACATATTAATTGATCAGCTTAGAGACCTACAGGAAGAAATTCAGGAAGAAAATTTCTTCCGCCTTGTAAAGCAAGTAGATCAGGAAATTGAAAATCTCCTTGTAAATCTACATAAAGGCTCAGTTATCGGTGTACCTCATGTTCCAGAGTATAAACCGAATAGTCAGAAGGCTAATTCCGATACCATTTCTGTAGGAAAAAACAAAGGTGACCGTAAACCCAAAAAGGACTGCCTTTCCCAAGCCTGTTGTAATCTATGCCGATATGGAATTCCCGGTCTTCGGGCTAAGCGGGACGAAGAGGACGTAAAATAATAAACCTTTTTAATCATACAGACATGACAGCAACAATAGACAGCAACATAATTTCCATCACGGTAAACAACACGGTGGAAGATATAGACAAGGCTATGCAGATATTAATGACACTCCGAAGCGAAAAGCGGATCAGGGCTATCAAGGATTATTGGGCTGGGATTTGGAATGAATCCCAGAGAGGCAAACCGTACTTTTCCCCGGCTCATAACGGACACGGATATCGGAATACTGGTCGTCCATCAGACGAGCCAACGAACGAAGGAACAGATTGTAATCAACCAGCTGGTCGATCGTTCGTGCATGAGCTTCAAAATGAAGAGAAACTATCGGTTGTCGAATTCCCTTCATCTCGTGAATCTCATCCTCATACTGGTCGAATATCTCTGAAGTCACGTTTAGCCCAATTTCAGATGTGAGTGGCGTAAGCAGGTTCAACAAGTGTTTTTGTGCCCTTTCAGCGAGATCAAAGGATTCTCCAGAAGATAGATAAGCGCGAATATAAGCACGAAAAAGAAAAGATTTTAATTCAGTCATAATAATTGATTTTTAGTGTTCACCTACAAAGGTAGGCAATTTAACCGAAACCTTTGACTATTCCCGTCAAGAAAGCCAACGACTTGCAACTACCGGAGCGAGACCGGGGACGGGAACAATTGATAATAAAAAAACAGATATAAAAATGGAAACAAAGGAAAGAATCGACTACAAGGCATTATGCCAGGCACCGTTTGACATGGATTCTGAATATGAGGTAAACTTCAAGATGCTGGTGTATACCAGAAAGAAAGAAGAGGAACGTCCGGTGTTCCGGGTGGTGATTGCCAAGGGTGAGTGCAAGGTGCGTATCGGAACGGCAGGTAAGGAGTTTTGGGGCATTATCGGACTGGACCCGGAGACGGGCGAGAACCAGTGGTATAATTATAACGACTGTGTGTCGCTGGAGAACTGGGCGGTATTGGATCGGCTGCTGGCGAACCAGTTTGGATGGATGGAACTGACTGATCCGTCTTTGGTCGTAAAAACGAGACTGTTGGCAAAGACACAATTAGCGGAAGGCAAGTGACATGAAAGGCAGGATAATACTTTATGGATGGGTGGCCAGCCTTCCGGTCATGTTGATCGGTCTGATTTTGATGGCTTGGGCAATGGAGACGGGTGATCCCTGTTTTTTTGCAGGACTGGCGATGTTTATGTCGTTTGTGTTCTTCAGCCTGCTGGCGATCAAGTATCAAAAAGAAGTGGATGAAGCTGTTACTGAGTTCGACCGGTGGTTCGACCGAACGTTCGGAGACGAAAGATAAACAATCGAAGGTGGTTAGGTAAAGATTGGTTTAGTATCGGTACGCGGCCCGCGGTACGAGGGTGGTATCCCGGATAGCTCAGTCAGGCAGAGCACGGCGTCGGCAAAGTCCGGCGCTATGGTGTCCCAGGTTCGAATCCTGGTCCGGGGAACAACATAGAAAAATAAAAATGAATAAGAATATGCCTCAAATTTGGAATAATATGGTAGTGGTTACGATAGACGAGCTGATACCGACGTTCTTTCCTTCATGGAAGGCGTTAAAGCTCAAACTTTGGAGAGACTCAAAAAAGGCTTTTGGGATCAAACGCGCTCAGAGAGGTGGCGGTTTAGATACAAAACTTTTGATTGATTTTGACACCCTTCCCGAAGAATGGCGTAATCAATTAGGTGATCCCCGCAAGGTAGATTGTTCCCTGGAGTTGTTTTTCTGGGAGGACAAAGAAGCAGTCACATTCTTTTCAGAGATATCACCCAGTAAATACGGAAATATAGACCCGGAAAGGCAGAAAGAATATGTTCTGGATGCCAGTGTTATGAAAGCAGCCATTCGTTGGCGTGTTGCTCATACAGAAGAATGTATTAAACGCAATGTACCATTAAAAAACACGTACAAGTTATTGTCCACAGTCGTGAATAACTTCAATGAGTTCCGCTCATTGAAACAACTTCCCTTGCATAAACTTCCCTCTAATCACATATCATTGAAACGGAAGATCGAACGGTTTGAGAAAGAAGGTTATAGCTCGATGTTGAAAGGCTACGATAACAATAATCGCGGTCAGGCTGCCGAACAAACCCGCCTTTTGCTGGAAAGTATGTTTACCCATCAATCTTTTAAACCGAGTTCCGCCGAAGTTTACCGCCAGTTGGACGGGTTCCTGTCTGGCTATGTTCAGGTAATCAACAATGAGACCGGGGAAATCTTTGACCCGAAGGACTTCAAACGCATAAGTCAAAGAAGCATAACCATGTTCCTAAACTCATGGAACAGTTCGTTGGCCACATCCCGGAAACGAACAGGGAACCGTCAGATACGCCTGGAGCAGTTCGTACCGTTCGAAAAGCTGGCTCATCCCCGCTTTGCCGGATCGATCATATCAGTCGATGACCGCCAGCCTCCTTTCGAATATAAAAAGGGTTCACGCATGTGGTTTTATCTTGGCGTCGACCTGGGTAGTGAAGCGATCGTGACCTGGGTGTACGGGACCAGCAAGGAAGGGATCATTCTTGATTTTTATCGCCAGATGGTCCGGAATTATGCCATGTGGGGACTACCCCTCCCAGCTGAGATCGAATGTGAAAGTAACCTGAATGCGGATTATCGTGATGGCTTCCTGAAAGAAGGCAGCATGTTCCAAACCGTTCGGATCGAGGCCAACAGTGCCCGAAGCAAGCGTTGCGAAGCCTATTGGAAACCGATACGTTACCAGTTGGAAAAACAACATATCGGCTGGATCGCGCGTCCGTTTGCCCGTTCGGAAGCCAACCAGACAGGAACGGATAAAAAAGAGATCGTTCCTTACGAAAAGCTGATAGATCAATGTTTGCGGGACATCGAGACGTGTAACAACATGGAATGTACCATATACCCGGGGAAAACCCGCTGGGAAGTCTTTATGGAAAAGCAGAATCCGGACAACAACCGCCCAATCAATTATAAATCCATTTTGCTTACCCTTGGGTATAAAACGGCAAGCAGTTGTAACAAAGCCGGTCAAATCAGGTTCCGTAAAGATATTTTTCTACTGGCCGATGGCGGCGAGTTGGTGACCGGTGAAAGACTGATCCGTCACATGCAGGTCCTTGCCGGAAGGGACATCGATATCTACTGGCTGGATGACAATAACGGTGATATCCTTGCCGCCGTAGCTTGCCTGAAAGATACGACACGTGTGGTCTGTGAACTCGTAAGACAGCCGGAAACAGCACGTGCAAAAATCGAGGAAACGCCCCAGCAGGCCCGGAACCGCGAACTGTTTGCCCGTTATCGTGCCACGCTGGAAGGTTACAGCCAGCGCCGTTACCATGCAATAGAGAAAGTCACGGTCATAGACAACCGGGATATCACCCTGAACAAAAAGTTCTCCATTTCCGGACTGAACCGTTATAAGGTCCCGGAAACGGAGGAAGAAACCGAAATCCTGGAAGAGGTCGAGGAAACGGCATTTGAAGGATATTCGAATCCAGTTCAAAGATCATACGTGAGAGGACTTAGTGAAAGATTTTAACGACAATAAAAATTACAACCATGATAGAATTGACAGAAGATTTTAAAGCAAAAGTATTGGCCGCACTTACAGAGGCACGCGACCGTTACGATGGCAGTGACGCCAACTTTGCAAAGAAATACGGCATAAACAAAACGGTCTACAGTTCACTGAAAAAAGGTGAAACGGAGAAAAAGATATCCCCGGCCAAATGGCTGGAACTGGGCCGGGTCCTGGGAGTATCACTTAACGAACGCAAATGGAACATGGCTCGGACCGACGTGTTCAATATGATTGAAGATGACGTCGTGTTCTGCAAGGAGTTCGGCAAGTCCATGATGTTCGTGGATGAATGCGCCATCGGAAAAACTTACTCGGCCCGTTACCTGTCACGGACATTGAAAAACTGTTTTTATGTCGATGCCAGCCAATGCCGTCAGGAACGCGCCTTTATCAAGGAACTGGCACGTTCTGTCGGTGCCGAACTGGAAGGGACCCTGGAAGATATCAAGGCGTCCACAAAGTATATTTTGAACATCCTTCCCCGTCCGATCGTGATTATAGATGAAGCCGGTTGCCTGTCCTATTCGTCGCTCCAGCTTCTGCATGAGTTCTGGAACGGTACACAGGATACATGCGGATGGTATATGATGGGCGCGGACGGCCTTCGTACCAAGTTACAAAAAGGAAAGGGAAAGTCAAAGAAGCAATCCTATAAGGAACTGTTCAGCCGTTTCTCCAGCAAGTATAACCATGTGGTCCCTTACAACCCGTCTGAACGGTTGGATTTTTACCGGAAACTGATCCGGGACGTCCTTTCGGTAAACATAGCTAACAAGAGCCTTATTGACCGGATCGTTACCCGCTGTCTTGCAACCGACAGTCAGGAGGCCGAAACAGGTTTACGCCGTGCCGAATCATTATTAATCTTAATGGAGGAATAAGGATATGCCTCGCAGATTATCAGTAAGCAATTTGTATAGCCAGAAATTCAAATTCATGCCCTTTACGGGGGAATGGAAAAAGATACTGGGGAATCGTGAAAGGAAAGGCTGCTGGATGATTTACGGCAATGCGAAAAACGGGAAAACGTCCTTTGCCCTACGGCTTGCAAATTATCTGTCTTCCATCGAAAAGGTCCTGTACATCGCGGCGGAAGAAGGCTATGGATATTCGTATACATGGGCTGTTCAAAAAGCCGGCATACGGGAAGACAACAGCGCATTCCATACGCTGGGTTACCTCCCTATGGAAGAACTCAGGAAAGAACTGGAAGAAAACCGGAAAGCGGAAAAAATCGTCTTCATAGACAACCTGATCGCCTATAAGGACGAATTGAAGGGAAACGCCATTGTAGAATTACTCCGTCAATTCCCTGAAACGCTTTTTGTTTTTCTGGATCATGAAGAAGCGGGAGAACCGGCAACATCGGCCGGTATCCTTGCCAAAAAACTCTCTAACGTGTATGTGCAGATAAAAGGTCTCTCCGCATTTGTCACGGTTCGCGGCGGTGACGGTGAAGGAGGCCGGATAGACATTGACGAAAACAAAGCGGCCCTCATTCATGGGGAACGTGAAATCAATTAAGGATATGGCAGCAAAAACAAGAAAAAAAAGGTCTACCCATGCGTTGTTCTGGGAACTGTTAAAGCAGACGAAAGGCTATCAGGAACAGTACAAAGATGTCATAAAAGAAGGACTGGTCTATAATTACAGTGATGGTAAAACGAGTTCACTTTCTGAAATGTACTCTAAATATCCGGGTGAATACAGCCTGATGATAGAGAACATGAAAGGTTCTGGTAAGCAGAAGGCGCAACGTTACGACCAATCCCTGGATAAGGAACGTAAGCGCGTCATTGCTGCGATCTGTGCCTATGTAGACAAATGCAAATATGTTTTCCCCAGCCCTGCGGCGAAAGTCGAATATGCGAAGGCTATCGCAGCCAGGGCCGCGAATTGTGCTTATTTCAATGGTATCCCCCTTAGTCGTTTACGTGCCGTATATGCGGAATGGCGGAACAAGAACGCCGTGGATATTACCGGGAACCCGGAACTGGATTATATCATAACAGAAAACTGATAAAATGCCTCGTGTCAAACAAGAGAAGAAAATCCCGACAGCCTCCCAGCGGGAAGAGTTGTTGCGGTTGGAACGGGAAAGCGATCGGTTACTCGACTTGCTATTTGACGATCCGACCAACCAGGAGCTATTGGACGAACTCAACCGGATAGATGTCGATTACGTCCGTCTGTCCGGAGAAAAATCAATGGAATATTAACAGCATAAATATCAAAGTAACATGTCATTAGATTTAAGTAAACTGTCAAGCAAGGAACTGAAAGAGTTGCTGGCAAAAAAGAGAGAAGAAGAACATCAGACGGCACTGAAAAACCGTGAAGCCTATGAGGGCATTCGTGCCGAATTGGTGCAACGGGTTGAAAACAAGGTCCGGGCAGTATGTGAGGAAGTCAAGGGACTTCATAAGTTTTGCGTGGATGAACTGGGGGCGTTCCGTGATACGCTCGCAGAATACGGCCAGCTTCGTAATCCCGGCCAAATGAATTACACCGTGCAGGAAGGCAATTTCCGGATCGAGGTGAAAACATGCAAGATCAAGAAATTCGATGAACGTGCCGATGTAGCCGCCAGTCGCCTGATCGAGTTCCTGCAAAGTTGGATCAAGGAAAAGAAAGACGGGACGAACGATCCGATGTATCAATTGGCAATGACTCTTTTGGAGCGTAACAAGTATGGCGATCTCGACTACAAATCCGTCAGTAAGCTGTATGAATTGGAAGAACGTTTCAATAACCCGGAGTACAGTTCCATCATGAGCCTTTTCAAAGAATCCCATTTGGTCGAAGCCTCTTCCACGAACTTCTACTTCTACGAGAAAAACGATCTCGGCGTATGGATGAGACTGGAACCGTCGTTCAACCGCTTATAAAAGTCAAATCCGTGACACTGACCCGGGGACACTGGATATATGTCTGCCCATGCGGCTTTCAGTATTCGGTGAGCTGGGTCCCCAAGACAACAAGCAAACATGCTTTGTATTGCTTTCGTTGTAAGGGGCAAAACGGAAGATATTACAAGGTTATGGATGAGAGACTGGAATTTACCGAGAACTGGAACGGTAAGCTGAATTGCAGCACTTTTACGACCATGAGGCTGCATAACCCGCAAAAATATTGTGTGGGAGCCATAAAACAAATATACCTGAAAGGGATATGGAAAGGTAACGCAAAGGTGATAGATGTAAAACGCATCTACCTGAAGGACATAAACCTTTATGTTGCCAAGCTGGATACAGGCTTGCCGATTGACAAATGCCGGGACTTGTTCCGGAACATGTACAAGAAACGCCCCATAAATTGGGAAACTCAGCTAATAGACCTGTGTCTATTGGAATATCAGAAAGAAAGCAAAGAACCTACATTATTTAAAGAATAACATTATGCACAGTTGGTTTACATGCCGTATCTCCTATGAAAAGGTACTGGAGAACGGACTACAGAAGAAAGTAACGGAACCCTACCTGGTGGATGCCTTGTCATTTACCGAGGCAGAAGCCAGAATCGTAGAAGAGATTCGTCCTTTTATATCCGGGGAATTTACCGTTGCGGATATCAAACGAGCACATTACAGTGAGCTTTTCTTCAATGAAAACGGTGATCGCTTTTATAAGGTCCGTATCTATTTTATAACCTTGGACGAGAAAAGCGGAGCGGAAAAAAGGACTCTTGCCCGCATGCTGGTACAGGCTTCTTCTTTGAAAGATGCCATTTCCATTTTTGAGGAAGGCATGAAAAAAACACTGGCTGATTACAGACTTATAGAAGCCAGTGAAACCCAGATCATGGATGTTTTCCCTTTTAACGGGGAAGCCGGTCAACAGGATAAAACGGAGAATCCCCCAGAAAACAATGACAGCAAGTGAATTTTACTCCATAAGATGGCGGTCCGGTATGCGGATCGCCATCGGAAACCTGCTGGAAGAAGTCGTCTCTGTCGACTTCAAGGATCGCTGCATTGCAATCGAAGACAGGAAAGGCTTAGTTTGGATCAATAGTGAATTTGTAACATTAAAACATCCCCCAATGAGTGAGTTAAAACATACCCTGGATATAACCCCGCCAGCCGATAAACGGCTCGTGGAAAAAAAGGCGGTCAGAAACCTCGAATGCCCTACCTGTCACGGGACAGGCGGTTTCAAGGATGGAAGAGGTCATAATGACGACCATTATACGGAATGTGCCCAGTGTGACGGAACCGGAAAAGTAAAAGCAATCATAACAGTCGAATGGGCTCCGGATTACAATTAAATAAAAAGAATATGGAGAAAACAAAAATCTTATCCTGGCCGGATTTTTATCGGGACCGGGTACGAAACAGAGAATACGATGAGTATTTCCGTAAGAAATACGCCCGTTTCTTGACAGAAATAATCTTGAACATTAAAAGACTTAGTAACCTGATGTCTGGCGAAGTCGTGCTAAAGGAAGAAGGTTGTGGCATTGGAAGCGTGGTAAAGAACCTGTCGCAGTTTTATCCTAAACTGGCTAAGGAACTAACCGAAGAGGAAATAAATGAAAATGCCGGTGACGTTACCAAGATTATATTTGCGGACCTGGATTCAGGAATATTAGATCTATGCAGGAATAACACCCGTTTTATGAACCTGGGCAGATACCTTGAAAAGGTTCCCCGATTTTATACCAGAGAAAATATCCTGGAAAAGAAATTCTTTGAACCCGGTACGATGGTTGTCACACATGGAGTATTGGAACATTTTTCCGATCCGGATATCACCCGCATATTATCTACCTACGAAGATTCTTGTGTGTCCTTCCAGGCCCATTATGTACCGACATCCGGATACCGGAAACCATCGTTCGGCGATGAACGTCTCCTTCCGGTTGATTACTGGAGTTCCTTGGTGAAACCGGACTACTACATCGTCGATAACGACGGGCTGGATTTATATATGTTTAAGTGTGGTGAACAAATTAAAAAAGCGGTATGACAATAGAAGGTTATGAAAAGGCCGGTATTATTCTCGGTCGGATATCTCAGTTAAAGGCATTGAAGAAACGGATGGAGGAACACCCAAAAGCAGGAGTAGGAATGATAGATTCCCGTGGCAGTTTCTTCGAAGTCACGGAGTTTGTGAAGCCTCATGAACTTAGTGATATGTACATCTCACGTATCCAGGAACTGATCGATACGTTGCAAAATGAATTTAACTCGCTATAGATATGACGGCAAAACGTATTCCCCGGCAGATAAAGCCGGACACGGCAAAAAACGTATCGTCTTTGGATGACATCATCCAAAGACAGATGTGGCGGGAAAAAAGGCTGATCCCTGTCCGGATCAATAAAACGACAATTGTATTACGAAATAGAAAATGATACGCAAAGGAGACAAGTTTAAGGTGCATTGGGCCGGTCATACATGTTATGAAGGCCGAATATACCAGGTCTTCGATTATACATGACTGCACATGTCCCAATCCTAACTGCTTCGTAAACGGTAAACCGGAAGTTCCCCGCAGACCCCACGCCCATATCAGGGCGGATTTGATTAAATGCCCGTACCCGCAAATGGAGATGAGAGATTTTATCTTTAACGGGATCGATGAAGAAACGTTGATTGATATTGAAAATTCAACTTATCATCTGGAGATCGTACGGGAAAAAGGCGATCAATTGTCATTGTTTTAGTTCTAACAGATAAAAAATAGCTTATTAATATGAGGAAGCAAAGCTGGAAAATGCACTTTTATAAAGGAGTCCCCTGCCGATGGGACGGAGACCGTTACGATGAAGAAAGGGAGAATTATATTTTTGAGGCCGACCTGTATATCTCAGGCTATGAAAGGGGCCGTTCTTCTGCGGTCATGCTTCTTGTCCCATTTAAGGATAAGAATAAAGATTTCTTTTCCCATAAATTCCATTACCGGGTATTTATGAGTGATATCGAAGATATTGTAAAAGGAATGGTTAGAGGCCGGATAAAAGGTTCTTTCACCTGGGTAAAGAAAGGTTCCGATTATGGGATTCAACTGGTTAAAGTAACAGATCGAAAAAATGGAAATGCAGAAATTAACAGGGATTAGATAGACGGATTTTGTTCGGAGCAGTTCAATGCTAGTACTGAGAGAAGACCGATTAGCTTAATTTCAGAAATTGATCCCGGCAAGTACAAAAAACTACCGGGATTAATTTTCTCAATTTAATAATGTAAGAAAACATGAAAAGTGTTACAAGATTGAGAGAGGGTATTTCACAGTATAGTTATACCTGGATACTTCCAGCCTTGTACCTCATTAATATCATTGCCATTATCTATAATAGGCAGTTCCAACAAGGCTTTAATTTCATTGAAGGATTCTTTTACTTCAATAGATGTACAATTAGTGTGGTTTAAGCCTATTGTCACATTTTTAAACTGTTGTTTAACATATACTATATGAGAAACATTGATAATTACTTGTTGACCATCTTTCTGTGTTAACTCTAAAAACTGTTTCATCTTTTTTTGTTTAAAAGTTAGTAATAACATATATTTAACAAAAATTGTTCCATCTGGACAAAGTGACAAAAAGACAGGAATAGCTTAAATCACGAAATATACTAGTTATGAAGAGAAAAGGACGCTCTGGAGCGTCCTTAAAGACTATCACCTTAAGAAGGTAATATGTCACATCGTCTTTTTTCCAGTACGTTTTGATAACGGCGAGTTTTATAGTTACTAAATCTTTTTTTCATTCGACTCCAGACTTCACTATAAATAATATTTACCCATGGTAAAATAAAAAACTCGATCAACAATATATGGTTGTCATTCAACCATTGTATATAGTTTTCCATAATATTAAAATTAATAAAAGAAAAACCCGTCACGCATGGCGTGATACAAAGTTAGAAAAAATCAAGTATCCTATGTACTGATGAGATTGAAAATAGAAGAAATATCATAAATGAAGGTTTCGATTATACACATGGGAAAGTAGTTACAAGTGTTAAATTTATTAAGATCAAAAAATACACAGAAGTATATATAGCTGTTTTCTGAAAAATATGTATTTTTATATCCTATATAGTCACTTTAAGAATATATACAATGATAGAGCAAGTTTTTGATTTTAAGAACCAAAAGTATAATTCTCTTGAGGATATCAAGGATAAGCTGGATTATTTTCGAAGCCTTAGTCAAAATGGTCTTCACCACCTAAATAAACTCGAATTGGAAAAACTTAAAATGGAATTTGTTAAATTTCTAAATATCAAATTTACATTTTTTGCTGATACTCATCCTACCAGATTATTTAGAGTAACAGTTAACAAGTCATTATATGAAGGTAAAAATGTCCGACTCCAAAAGATTACAGATTTGGTAGGTCCTCCTAAGGGCTTATCAAATTACGGTAGATGTAATTTGCAAGGAGAAAGTGTATTTTATGCTGCTTTAGATGCAAAAACTGCAATATGGGAAGTTCAACCACAAATAGGGGATTTGATAACAATAAGCGAATGGGAAATAAAAAAAGATGAAAAATTAAATACTCATTTTATTTATCATCCCTCCGCAACAAACTTAAGTAAAGAGAGTTTAGATGCTAATAAGTCATGGGACTGTTTTAAAAGACAGATAAAGCCTGAAGATGCTAAATTTTTTGAAGAACTAATAAAATTCTTATCGGAGGAATATATGAAAAAAGTTAAACAAGGTGAAAATCAGAATTATCTTTTTTCTGCCAACTATTCATCAAGGCTCATTCAATCTAAGCCGGATTCTAACGGCTTTAAAATAGATGCTATCTGCTATCCTAGTATCAAGATGGAATACGGATTGAGCAATTTAGCAATAAACAATGATTGTGTATTGGAAAAGCTTAATTTGAAAAAGATCACTGTTTATGATGTTGTTAATGTGGATTATAATACAAGTAAATTGAAGGAGAATGATTTTATACAGTGTTCACCTATGGTAATATCTACTAATAATTTTGATTATCAAAACAATAGAATCATTTATAATTTAGATGAAGAATTAAAATTAGCTATGAAACTAAGAGAACGATACTATTAACCTACTGTTATCATAATAACATGTATTTACCAATGAAGATATAATTTTATATCGAACGTTATTTGAACATGATTAAAAGCCTGTTCGGGATCAAGAATAAAAATCTTTTCCCGAAACAGGCTTTTTTATATCCATAAGTTGCATCGTATTGAGTATGACCGTAATTTTGTCATATAAACTGACAAAAGGAACATGTCTAAGGGTAGGAATAAGAATTTGATAAAAAAGAGGAACGAGGCTTTGATCCGGCGTTATTACTATTGGACGGAAGTTCGCCGCCGCCGTTTCGACGATGTCCTTAAAATCCTGTCGGAGGAGGAATTTTTTCTGTCGGAGGAAAGAATACTGTCCATAATCCGGGAGGCCGGAAACCGGCATGAAAAAGACAGTGTGCCGGTTCCTCAGTCGCCACACCGCCGTATGCCCCGTATTACGGAAAAACAGCTAAGCCTGTTCCGTTAAGCCGGTTCTTCATCCACGATACATTCATAAGTGCTTTCATACACCTTTATTATGCCAGGCAGGCTGTACCATCTTGACGATATCCTTTCAAGGGTGGTGGCGTTGGCCGGTTCTATCTGCCGGATGACGGAATGCAGCTTCTTGAACATTGCGATCCGCTCTGAGGCTTTACCCGCCACCCCGCTCGTATAATGTGTATCGTCGTAACAATCCAGGCAGAGTTTTATCGTGATGGTGAAGGTTCCCCGCTGGTATTCGTCCGTTATGGTCTCCCAGGCGACTCCTTCCATGTTTATCAGGACGGCGGGGAATGTTACCGGATAATGGTCCTCTTCGGTTTGCAACTGCCCGTAGTCTTCATCGACCAGGCTGACGGACGGCATGTTTTCAGCTATGGCCGTCTGAATTTCATTGAATAAATCTTCCATAGTTCGTTTGATATGTTATGAGTTTAAAACCTTTCGTGTTTCCTCTTCCACGATATTCTTTACCTTTTCATCCAGTTCTGTGGAATGGCCCATGAACCGGCGTTTTGGAATACGAAGGCGGCTTTTCTTTGTCAGGGCCAGCCTTTTCCATACTTCCGCCTCTTCACCAGCTTTTGCCGTTTTCTGCTTCCTGACCTTTGCGGAATCCCCTTTGGCGATCTTCGCCCCGGAAAAGAATTTGGCCCAGGCGAACTTTCTCATTTTGGGAGTCACTCTTATTTCTGCCCCGTTGTTATGATAAGGGGCATATTTGACATCCGTGGAAACAATCACTTTCCGGCTTTCAGGGGTGAAATGGATACTTTTCATAAGATGGTCCTGGCGACTGAGCAAAGGCCCGTAACGGTATTCGGCCCTGGCGGAACTTATTTCTTCACGCCGTGTCTTTTTCCATTTTTTCAAACCGTTGTCATTCCACCCGCCGTCACGGAAATTCTTCCTGAAGTGGTTGACGGCCGCATTCCCGACTTTTTTGGGTAGGGTCACGTCAAGCAGTTTTTGAAAAGAAGCCTTCTGCTTTTTCAATTTACCGATCAATCTGTTAAAGTCACTCATGTTTGCTTTTGGTTTATAATAAAATATGTATCTTTGCCAGCAAAGAAGAAAGAGTATCCTATTGTACTGGGTTGGATTGCACATCCTTCACTAAAGGCTTTGGTTACTCTTTCTTTTTTATGTTTTCCACAATGGAATAGAACACGAGTTCCCCGCCTGTCATTTCCCTTATCACAGCAAAAGAAGGTTCACCATCGATATCTATCTCCACGTAATGGTATCCTTTCACCATCGGATTCCCTTTTTCATCGGAGGCATATTTGGCATAACGACCGTTTTTCAAGAGGCTTTCAATATTCCTTACAGCTTCGTTCTTTTCCATCGGTGACTTGTGCGGCTGGTTCAAAGCTTCTTTTATTCCTCCGACCGTAAAGGAAACGGGAGCCCCCAATCCGGGAGCCATGACCGTCTTTCCGACCAGGTTCCCGACAGCCCACGATTTTATCTCCTGGCGTTGCCTTTTTACATCTTCCTTTAAGTTCCTTCCTTGGCCGAGTGTTTCCCTGAATATGAATTTCCTTACGGCCTCTTTCGCTCCCTTATAGGCATTTTGTATATACGGATGGGTATCGCTAAAAAGTTTTGCGTCCCTTCCGGGGTTATTATCCAGTCCGGGAGCCGGGGCATATAGATTTCCGGTATCAGGGATATCCGTTTCCGCCTCGTCCGTCGCTTCCAGGCTGCATTTGCAATTCCACCTGTCTCCTGGACGATGTGCCGACCAGAAAGGATCGTCTATCGAACGGATTATACCCCAAAACACACGGTGGTCCTCTCCGGGATGTACGCTTGTACTTTCCACCCAGCGCAAGCGGGGAAGTACATCCTTATCCCGTTCGAAGCGTCTCCAGTCGCTTGCCTGGTGCGCACGGATCACGGCCGTGGCGTATTCCGTCTGCAACCATGATTCAAGATGAAGCGGGGAGACGAACTTTTCCACGTCCCGTTTGAAAATGTCGAAAGGTTTCAGCTGCCCGTCTTCATCCAGAAGCTGGGATGCGATGTCGTTTTGAAAGCGATGCGCCTTGAAGGCGGCAAAGACGGCATTATTATAACGCAGTTCCCGATAGAATGCGTAATCGTCCTGAAAGGGGCTTCGTTTATGGAACCCGGTATCTGTCGCCTCGTTAAAGGCCTTCCAGAACTCATTCCACAAGCCTCTTTCTATATCTGTCAATGTGTTAAAATCCTTTCCGTATATTTTTCGGATCGCCTCTTGCAGAACTTTCCCGTCAAAAACGAAACCCTCTTCCAGGGTGTCGGCATACAGTCCGTTCATTACCATCCTAAAGCCCCCTTGCTTTTGGGGGCTTTTCCGAAAAAACGGGATGTCAGATTTTTAAAGAAGGTCCGTATCATTTTCCCTTTGACCGCCCTTTTGGGTGTGAAGCTTACGTTTTTGCTATTATGTTCCGTTCCTTTCGTCTCTTCCTTTTGACCGGTTCCTTGTTCCTTCAGGCGTATTTTCACATCTTCTTTTTCTCTTTCCCTTTCGGCGGTGATTTCATTATAGTTATCCGGTTTGTTCAGGCCGAACTCGTCATATAACTGGTCATGACTGATCGGCAGTCCGAGTGAGGACAGTTTCGTGATGATATCGATTCTCTGCGTCTGGTTGGAATCTTTGGGAATGACAAACGAGAATTTACCACCTTTCACGTTAATGCCGAAAGATTCGAATATGTCGGTCATCTGATAATTCAGGACATTGAGGACAAAGAGCTTATCCTGTGCCAGGAGCTTGTCTTCTATTTTTTTATGGACTTCACCCAAAGCCTGTGTCCCTTTTTCCCCGGCTTCGGTGGTCAGCGTGTTGCCCAGGACATGTTTGCTTATTTCCGAATTGCAGAAAGCCGCCAGGTTTTTGTACAAATCACTGGAACCGGACTTATTCCCTGCCTCCAGTAGTTTCAGGCCCGTCCCGTCAGGATGGATGTAAACGGAAGAACCGCCTGCTTCATGTGCGTCCTGCATGAGATTGTAACGTTCCCGGTCGTCATTGCCGTTATAGGTATATTCCCGGATCGGCTGTCCGAAGAGTTCCGCAAACTGTGCCCAGTCGGATACATCCGCCCGCTTGTACAAAACCCAGGGGATATCCTTTATCAATTCACCCAGTGCACGGGGTTTGCCGACAAAAAGAAGGTTGTCGTATTCATCCCACGCCGTCCCGTGTATATCGGTCTGCATCCGAAGGATCAGCTTTCGGATAGGGTCCACATGCTTTCTGGGAATAAGGTCGTAAGACAACCATCCACCCTCGTCTATCCCAAACTGGAACAGGCTGCCTCCCCACCAGGCCGTATCGAGCAGGTCCGAAAGGAAGTCCAGGAACCAGGGGGATTCAAGCATTTCCCCGATGGCTTTGTCCGGCTTGCCGTCACGGCTGAACTCTATCTGCGAAGACAACACGGCCGACTTTCTTTTTTCCAGGACGGAAGAGAGGTGAGTATCGAGCAGGATGGTATCATACAAGTCGTATAACCTGGCACGGTTCGGAAAATCGATCCGTTCAGCCTCCGTTACGGCCTTCATGTAATGACTGATGTCCATCTGCCAGCGTCTGGCCTGGGTCAATATGATCGTATTCCCGCCTGCGGGCTGGTTAAACAATCCGCCAGATGTGATCGGTTTGGTTATGTTTCCGGTTTTGGTTCTCCGTCTTAATTTCTTTTTCATTTGAATCGGTTTTGTTTGCTGTTTATATATCGTTAGAAATGGTTGCATCGTTTCCGGTTTCCCCCGAACAGGTAGGATACCGTCTTATTCTCATCCTGAAGGGTCGGGGCTCCGTTTATCACGACATTGCCTTTCTGTATTCCCTTTAACCACTCCACTGCCCTTTCATAGCGATTTTCCCTCAAAGAAGACATTTTCGCGGGATTGCCCAGCGAATAAATATGGTATACCGCTATATCCAGGCACATCATAAGGATCAGCGGATGCCGTTCTTCGCCTCTGGCGGCAAAGATCCTGTCCACGTCATAACGTCCTGCCATATATGATTTCATTTCCTCTATGGCCCGGTCCTCGCAAATGTCCAGGATCGAATTGTCCTCCCTTGTTATTGCGTCAATGATTTCCCGGTGCACGCTTGCATCATAGTCGTTCGGTTCAATGTACTGCATCATAATCTGTATTTGTTTTTACTTCTGAAAGCCTTTACCGGTATTCTTATCATCGGTTGAAGCTCCAGGCACTTGTTGTCAATAATACGTTTGGCTCCCTCTATGCAGTCCGGCCCGTCGGCGGGATATGTCAATTGGAGGTTGAACAGGAGGAACTGTTCCGCAAGGCGGACCATATCCGGATTCTCTTTCTCATCCTGGTTGAAGATGAGACGTCCTTCACGGTTGAGCGGCTCCAGGTTGGCTTCTATGCGGGTGGCTTTTTCCGTTTTCTTCTCTTCATCGGGACGGATATTGATCCGTTTGCCTTTTTCTTCGCACTTTGCTTTAAGAAGGGGACGGAAAACCTGCTGGAAGAACGGGTCCTGGAGTGAATTGTTTTCCATATAATGATAGACGGATACTTTTCCACGGACAAAATCGTCCAGAAAGAAATACCAGTCAATAAAATCGGAGTTCAACCCGCGATTTAGGAATCCCTTGATGACATAATATATGCCGTCTTTCTCACCGACCAGCCAAACGGCTTTATAGGAACTTTTCCCCTTCTTGCTTTGTCCCGGTGACGGGTCGCCGTAAACGACAAGAAACTTGAACCGTCCAAGGGGCGGAACCTTCCCCCAATGGAGTTCCTTAAATATTTCCCCCTCACTGACCGGGTTATTGAAATATTCGGTTTGCCCGGATGCCGCACTGATTTTTCCCAGGATTTCATCGATCATTTCTTCCGTGTTCTTCTGGGGCCAGGTACTGTTCCCTTTCTCATCCCGAATATTGACAATGTCCCAATGATCGGCCATCTTGCCGGCCCTGACGACACAGCAATCCTTTGCAATGATGTTGCCACAGAAAATAATGGTGACCGGTACGGCCGGGTCCCGGGTTCCGTAAACGGCCTTTTCCCAAAAATTCCACATGTCTTTTATACGTTCGGCATTTCTGCACGCTTCGTCGGTATCGAAGTCGTCGACCAGCAACATGTCCGGACGGTAGGATTTGTTTCTCGATCCGCGCGGGGCGTTTCCGTAGCCGATGGCCCGGAAGGCCACGTCGCATTTGGTGATAAATTCTTCATCCGTCCATTTTGCTCCGATTTGTTCCCCGTAATAAGCCCTCAGACGCAGGTTGCTTTCCAGTTCTTTCCTGTACGGATCAAGCAGGCGGACCGCCGCTCCCTGGGTGGCGCTGACCATCATTATATTATGCTTGCGTCCGGTCAGGACCAGGTAAAGCACGATAAACATGACGACGGTACTTTTGGCCAGGCTTCGCGCCCAGGAAAGGACCTCGAACCATTCATCGTTTTTTATGCACCGCTTGATCGCTTTTATATGAAAAGGGGCAAATTCATATTTTGCATATTCAGGAAAGAAAAACGTGATCCATTCCAAAACGTGCGCTTCCAGGTAAGCCCTGTGCTCATCCATTTCTTTTCGGTTCTTATGGATGACGGGTACATCCGCCATCAAGGACTCGAAATAATTTTCCCACCTGCGTAACGCTTCTCTGTCTTCCGTCTTCATAGCGTGGTTTTAATGAACGTGTCCCATAATACGCCGAACTCCTTGGCCTTTTCGATATCTTCGCTCCTTAACCATGAAAGGAACCGCATTCCCGACGAAATCAGGTCTTTGAGGCCGGCGTCCTTTTCCAGCCGGTCAACGGCCTGGGAAAGTTTCTGAATAGTGGCGGCCTCTGATGCGTCTGCGAACCGTTTCCCTTCCGGTTTGGCAGAAATAACCTGGTTAATTTCCGCGATTTGCCGGTGCAGGTTGTTGATCTGCTGTTCACGGGTCATGGTCATGCCGACTTTCAACTCGGCCCACTTCCCCTTATCGCACCAGGATATGATCGTACGGCGACTGACCCCGACCTTTTCGGCAATCTCCGCCTGGGTTAAATCTTCCCGGATATACAGGACTTTAGCCCATTCCCTTTTCTGTTGATTGGTTAAATCTGTCATTTTCAATGTTGATTTTGGCTATGAAATTTTCCTCAAAATTCGACTTTATATAAGACTCCGGCAACTTTTATCCGCATGATACGGCGGTGTGGCGGCATGATACCCGTGCGGGAGCGGCATGATAAAAAAACGATTTGCAGGGGTGGTTTTTTGCCCGGAAATTTGCACCAAAACATGACGCAAATGGCAAAGCAATTTTTCAACATGATAGCTTCCGAGGACGGTACGGCCTGTATCTTACTGTATGGTGACATTGGCTGCGGCACGGATGAGATACGGAGCTCGGAGATAGTCAGGGAGCTTATGGAACTGACATCCCTTTATAAAAAGGTGGATATCCGGATCAACTCCATGGGCGGTGACGTATTTGCCGGACTTGCCATATTCAACGCGCTTCGAAACAGTGGCTCGAATATTACATTATATATAGATGGCGTGGCAGCCAGCATAGCCAGCGTGATAGCTTCCTGCGGAAAGCCGGTATATGCGAGCCGTTACGCCCGCCTGGTGGTACACAGCGTATCGGGCGGATGTTACGGGAACAAGGAGGACCATAAACGTTGCATAAACGAACTGGAATCCCTGGAAGAGACCCTGGCCGATATCTATTCCGCAAAATCAGGGAAGGACCGGGAAGAGATCAAATCTTCTTTTTTTGACGGGAAGGACCATTGGTTCACGGCGGAAGAAGCCTTAAAGGAAGGCTTGATCGATGGCATATACGATACGGAACCCGTCGAAGAGGCCTCTTCCCCTGAAGAAATATACCATGTTTTCCAAAACCGTTTAAAACCAAACCCAAATACAATGTTTACAGACGAATTAAGAAAGAGACCGTCATTCGCCAATCTGGCAAGTGACGAAGAAATGCTCCGGCACATCGGACACCTGGAAACGGAAGCCGGACGCGTATCCGGCTTGACAGCCCAAATCACCGAGCTTCAGAGTTCCCTCCAAACGTATAAGGACAAGGAAGAAAAAGAAGCCGAAGCCAAAAGGAACGCCCTGGTCGACGCAGCCGTAAAGGACGGCCGTATCCGTGAGAACCAGAGAAAGATGTACCAGGACCTTTTAGTATCCGATCCGGAAAATGCGGAGGCGGTGCTTAAATCCCTGAAACCGTCCCGCCGTGTGCTGGACGATATCCAGACTACCCGTGAGGAGGAAACCTCCGCATGGGAAAACAGAATGAAACAAATCAAAGACAACTTAAAATCTTAACAAAACGATGATTAAAGTAACCAATACCAACTATGCGGGTGAAGTGCTGGAAATGCTTCTTACCCGGGCCGCAACAAGCAACGAATTAGTAGAAAAGGGACTGATCCACATGGAACCGGGTGTGGAAAAAGCGTATTTCCTTCCCCGCATGAAGACGGGAAAGATGCTTCAAAAGCGCAAGGAAATGCCAACCAGCCAGGACAGCAAGGGGGATTTCACGTATGACGAACGTGCCTTGACCCCGGTGGACTTCATGGCATACACGGAGTTCAATCCCCGTTCCTTTGAAAATATCTGGCGCAAATGGCAACCAAAAGGGAACCTCGTGTTTTCGGAGCTTCCGGCAGAGGGACAAAACGCGTTGCTGCGTGAAATGTCCAAACAGGTAAAATTCGAACTGGGATTCCACTTCATCAATGGCGTACTGGGCGATGACGACGACCACCTCTTTAACGGCATCGTCACCCGTATGTTAAGCGACAAGGACGTCATCTATGTGGTTTCCGGTGAAACGTCCATGCTGAAAAAATTGAAAGCCGTGAAGGACTCTATTCCGACCACCATGAGAAGCAATCCGGGACTTAGAATCCTGATGAGCGTAACGGATTTCGACCAGTATGACGAAGAATTGACCCAGCAGCCCAACAAGGGGGCCAACTATACGGACATGAACGTTGAGCGCTACAAGGGCATCCATATCGTTCCGCTCTCTTCATGGCCGGAAGGTCTCATCGTGGCCACCGTCTGTGGAATGGATTACGATACGAACCTCTGGGCCGCCGTCAACCTTGTGGACGACATGGACGTGATCCAGATCGATAAAGTGACGAATGCCGGTGAAAAGTATTTCTTTAAAATGCTGATGAAGGCGGACACGAATATCGCCTGGGGTGAAGAAGTCGTCCTGCTGGATTCCAGGGAGGTGGAAGATGCGGAACTTAGCGGTACGACCATTACGCTTAAAAGCCCGTCCGGACAGATCGAGATCACGCCGGAAGCAGCCGCAACCTACAGCATTACCGGCGACGGCGTTATTCTGGGCGCTCGCTTGTGCATTGCCAATAAGGCCACGGAAAAGGAAAATGTAATCACTATCGGAACATTTGACATAGAAGCGGGCAAAACCGTGACTGTCGGATATGACGGCAAGAATTGGTTCAAAGCGGCAGGAGGCGCTAAGGCGTGAAGACTTCGGAGAAAGGAAAAGCCCTTATCCGGGAATTTGAATCGCTGCGCTTGGAGGCTTACCGTTGCCCCGCCGGAGTCCTGACCATCGGTTACGGTCATACGGCAGGCGTAAAGGAAGGCGACCGGATCGATAAAAGGCGTGCCGAGTATTTCCTTGATAAAGACCTGGAAGACGTGGAAGCGGTCATAAACCGCGAATGTCCGGGGGTGAACCAGAACCAGTTCGATGCGCTTGCCTCATTCGTTTTCAATCTGGGGGTAAAGAAATTTCTTTCCTCCACGCTGCTTAAATGCGTGAAGGCGAATCCTGGCAATCCCAATATCCGGGGCGAATTTCTAAGATGGATAAAGGCGGGAGGCGTCACCCTGTCGGGATTGATGCGCCGTCGCCGTCGGGAAGCGGAACTGTACTTTTCATAAAGGAAGGAGGTTTTCCCGATGGACCATTTCCTGGACATACTGCAAACGGTATTTAGCGCCAGTGGCTGGATTTGGGGTGTCCTGTTGTTTTTCCAGACCCGCAAGCTAAAGAAGGCGCAACTGGTAAAAGATACCCGGGCGGTATGGCAGGAAATAGCCGAATCGAACAACGAGTCACTTTTAAAACAAAACGAAAGACTGATAGAATTGCATGAAGAATTTTGGAAACTTAAAGACACTCTGGAAATGGTGCTGCACAAAATTGTTGTCTGTCGCCATTATGATCGCTGCCCTGTCCGCATTCTCGTGCAGGAGCACGAAGGGAACTTCTACCATAGAAGGGGCGGACAGTCTCCGATGGGACAAAAAGGTTTCCGTCACGCTCGCGACAATCCCGTCGAGCCTGGCCAGGATGGAGATACCGATCGACAGCCTCCGTAAGCTCCCCGAGGATGCCGTCTATGAGAAGAAAGAAGGCAAGGCAACCGTAAAGGCCAGTGTAAAAGACGGGACGCTTCTGGTTTCCGCCTCCTGCGACAGCCTCCAGGCGCTGGTCTACAGCCAGCAGGAAGCACTGGTGCGTATACGTGATACGCTGGAGCAGTACGAAAGCCAAAAAGGACCGGATGTATTTACATTTTGGATGCAAATCAAATGCTATTTGACCGGTGCTTTAATAGGATTTACGTTGACATATTTTATAACCAAAATCAGAAAATAACAATGGATAAGAAAAAGACACGTTCCATCGGACTCAAGAAAGCGATGTTCGGGGATGTAAATCCCGAAGGAGGAATGCCTTCGGCTGAGAACCTCCTGCAATTGGGGAATACGCTGAAAGGGACGGCTTCATTCAACACGGAAGAAGACAGCGCCCAGGATTTCTACTCGGAGGAGAACGGTTCCACCCCTGAAGAATCCGTTCTGACGGAACCGGGGTTGAAACAGGTGAAGCTGAATCTTATGGAATGGGACAACGAGACGCTGAAAAAAGTTTTCGGGGGTACGACCAAAACGGAAGATGTCACCGTCGAGGGCAAGACTTACAGTGTCGAGAAGTTCGTAGCCCCTAAGGACATGGTCACTGTCGAAATGGCCGTAAGGGTCATCAGCCTTTACAACGTATGTATCGACATTCCCCGTGCCTAGGTCAAGGCCCGTTTCGTATGGAACCTGACACGTACCGATATCGCCCAGATCGAAATCACGGCAAAGGCAATGGCTCCGATCGGAGCAAACGACGGTCCGTATGAGGTGTATAAGCTGGGTGAACCCAAAGCGGAAGAAGGAGCATAAGGATGGGACGCAAACTTCGTGAATCGGATGCGGCCGGGGCAATGCTGGATGACACGATAGCGATAGACATTCCGGCGCCCTGGTTGCTCCGAAAGTTCGGGCAGAAAAGTATCCGGGCATATTTCCGTCTTCCGGTTTATGCGACTCTTTTAAGGATCAGCAAGATGTATACCCGCCTTGGAATAGACCTGACAAGGCTTCAAAAAGGGGAACTGCATGAGGTGATGCACATCATCGCCAAACATGGAAAGAGGGTTTCCCGTATTGTTGCGACAGGGCTGCTTAGGGGTGGAATAACGAATTTTCTATTTTGCCGGTTGCTGGCCTGGTATCTTAGAAATCACATGACATCGCTCGGCATGGCGCAACTGGCAAAGATCATGTTGTTGCTTTCAGGCGGTGAACATTTCGCCAGTATTATCAAATCGGTCGGTCTGATGAGCGTGACCAGTCCGGTTTTGAGCCAGAAGGAAACGAGGAGTTAACGGTGGAATTTATTCCGCCCCATAGCCCGTTTGGACAAATAAAACAAATTATGGAGGCCGGTTTCACCTATCATGAAATCATGTATGAAATTCCCTGGTGCGTGATACTTAACATGATTAGCGACACCGGAGAAACCAGAAAAAAACAGGAAAATTCAGATTTAGAAGAAGGTGAACCGATCAGTTCCGAACAGGAGGAATTGGAGTTCTTCGGTTTAGCTTGAAAAGTGTTATGAACGAGACAGTACAGGTTACATATAAATTCGGCGGGGACCTCGACAAAAAAGTCGAGGAAGTAACGCTGGGTATCAAAGGGCTGCGGGACGAGTCGGAAAGCACATTCCGCCGTTTACTGGAGTCCAGCGATAACACGTTCAATTCCATGAGCGAAAATAACCGTCGCCTTGCTGTCAGCATTCAGGAAAACATCAATACCCTCCGGCAATTATCGGCAACGGAAGAATCCCTGGATAATAGCAGGGCGCAGGGGAACATATCGACAACCGCCTATCTTGAAACCAAAGCCAAATTAGTAGTAAGGGAAAATGAACTCCGTGAGGCGATCATTACCGGGACACATACTTTAAACGAACGGATAGGCAAGGAAAAAGAGGCAGTCGGTTCCTTGAATTCGTTGCGCGGTAGTATGATGTCACTCGTTGATACCTACCGGTCCATGAGCAAAGCCGACCGGGACGGGGAAGCGGGCAGTCAGCTACTTACAAAAATCCAAAACCTTGACAAGGAGATCGGCCAGGCAGAAAACCGTCTGGCCGGCCTCCGCAGTGCCGGAGGAACCACATTTAACAGCCTTAACATGTCCGTCCAGCAGGTGGCGAGGGAACTTCCCTCGCTGACCATGGGCGTGAATACCTTTTTCCTGGCCATATCAAATAACATGCCGATCCTGATCGACGATGTAAAACGGGCACGCCAGCAATATGCGTTCCTCAAAGCAGAAGGACAGGCGGCTACCCCGGTATGGAAACAACTCGCATCGTCCATCATTTCATGGCAAACGGCGTTAGTTGTTGCCATCACCATGCTTTCCATGTACGGGAAGGATATTATCGCCTGGGGACAGGATTTGTTCTCTGCAAACAAGTCACAACGCCTGTTGACCGAAAGTTTGCAGGAATTTAACGAAGAACTGCTGAAGGAACGCCAGTCACTGGAAGAAGTATTCAGCCGGCTGAACAAGACAAAGGAAGGGACGGAAGGCCGGAGAAAAGCCATCAACCAAATCAATGACCTGTATGGAAAATACCTTCCTAATTTGTTGTCGGAAAAAAGTTCACTGGATGAAGTAAACGCCGCTTATAAACGGATTACCGCATCGATCAGGGAAAACGCAGCGGCAAAAGCTCAGGCTTCGGCTACAAGCAAAGTTGCGGACAAGGCGCTCAAAACACAGGCGGAGGCTTTAACTTCCATGCGTAACGAACTGAAAGGTCAGGACACGGGGTTTATAGACCGACTGATCGGCGATATCATGGACCTGACGGAAGAATCCGAGCGTGCCGGATTAGGCTTCCAAAAAACATGGAGCACGGTCCTGGGAAAAGTACAATATGAAATGAAGGGTATAAAAATAGACAGTGATTTTTATGGATCACTCGAAGACTATATCAAAAGCTACCTGGAATCGGAAAAGAAGATAAAGGATATCCAAAAGCAGTATAACCCGTTTTTTAACAAGGAAGAGGCTGAGAAGGCGATCACAGAAAACAAAGAATACTGGGAAGAGGTAAAGAAACAGGCGGAATCCGTACTGGAAAATATATCTGCGGAACAGAAAAAATTACTGGATGCGGGAAAAACTACCGGCATAAGTGAAACGACGGTTGCAACATATAAAGAAGCGCGTAAAAATATAGAGGAAGCCACCGCCGCCCTTAAAGCGTACGATTCGTACGACAAGCAAGGGAAAGAAGCGACCCGGAGCATGAGCAAGGAACAACGGGAAAAGGAAAAGGCTAATGCTGTCAAGGCGGAAGCCGCCATGCGCCTTCTGGAGATCGAAAGAGGGGAACAATCCATTGCAGAGGCAAAAAGCGAACTTGAATTGAAAAACCAGGCTTCGGAAATAGCCAGGATGAAAGACGGGGCGGCCAAGGAATTAAGACAGATCGACCTAGAGTATCAACAGAAATTGTCCTCGATCCGGAAATATGAACAAAATTTGTTACAGGCACAGCAGGAACTGGAGAAAAAGAAGTGGGAAATGGAAAACCCCGACTGGAAGAAAAAGGGGCTGGAATTTACTCCGAAAACGACTTCGACGGACCAGTTGCCTTCAGGGATCAGACGGGAAGTAGATGATTCCAGGGATAACGCTGCACTGGCTGCGGATAAGGCAAAGGAAGATGTCTTAAAAAAAATGCTGGAAAAATATCAGGACTATGACAGCCAGAGGCGGAAAATCGAAGAAAAATTTACAGCGGATTACCGTTTTCTTTCTTCCCAAAGGACCGAGACGAACAGCAGTGACATAGATGCGGCACTCATTCAGCTCGAAAAGGATAAAAAGAAGGCTTTATCGGCAATTTCATTCGACGAGTTGAAAGATTCCGATTTGTGGACGGCCATATTTTCCGATCTGGGTAAAAAGTCCCTGCCCGTCCTGGAAGAACTCCAGGTCAAAGCCAGGGAGGTTAATACGTCTACCTGGACACCGGAGAATGTAAAGGAATACCAGGAAGCGATCAACCGGCTGGAAAAAGAAATAAGGTCCCGCAGCCCGTTCAAGGCGATCCGGGACGATTGGAACAAACTTCTTAAAGCTATTAAAGGCAAAGACGGGAAAGTCGATAAGAATGCCATATCCGAGGCACTGAGCAATATCGATGAAGAAATACAGTCGGTGCTTTCTTCCCTTTCCACTGTATCGGGCGGAGTCGGTGATATTTTCGGAAGTGATGCCGGATATGCGGCGGAACAGACTATGGAGCTCGCATCAGCCTTGGGCGGGGTCGCCACAGGCGCGGCCCGCTTTGCTTCAGGGGATATCTTGGGAGGTGTTACCAGTGTTGTCAGCAGTATAGGCAAGGTTTTCGCCATGGGGAAGAAAGTAAAGGAAATGAACCGTCTGGCCCGGGAGGAAAACCAGAAATTCTATGACAATGCCATGGAAGGGGAAAAGGAATACCAGAAGATGGTCCGGGAGCGTTTACGCCTGGAACAGCAGATCGGGGAAACATCCTTAAAATATAATAAACGTATCACGACTGAACTCAAACAGCAATCAGGAGACGTTCAAAAGGAGTATGAAAAGATATGGGCCGAATTACAGGGGGAAGAGTTCATTTCAGGCAAAGGTTACAAGCACGGTACATGGTTCCGTAAGGCCAAAACATGGAATATATATTCTTCCCTGGCAGGCAAGAGCTATGACGATATAGAAAAACTGTATACGGAAGGTCGCCTGGAAGAAAAGGTCGCAAAGTTGTTTGAACAGCTTAAAGCCTTGAAGGAAGAAGGTGCGGATATTGATCAGATGCTCGCCGACCAGGCCGAGAGCATGCGTGAAGCCTGGACGGGAACCACCTCTGACAGTATCGCGGACAGCATACTTCAGGGATTCGCCGAAGGGAAACGCTCGGCGGCGGACTTTGCGGACAGTTTTGAGGAAATGTTGAACAATGCCGTGTTGCAGGGAATAAAGCTAAGGGCTTTGGAAGAACCGCTCCGCCAATGGTACGAAAAATTTGCCCAGGCCAGTGAAGGCGGTCTGACAGAGGATAAAATTGCCTCATTGAAGGCTGAATATGACAAAGTCATAGAAAATGCGGCCCGGCAGTTGGAAGAGGCCGAGAAAATTACCGGACTCGATATTTCCGGTGTAACGGGAACCAGCCGGCAGGCGACAGCTAAGGGCATAGCATCCATGAGCCAGGATAGTGCCAACGAACTTAATGGTAATTTTTATGCGTTGCTTATAATGGCGGATAAGACCTGCCAGGGAGTAAATTCGATTCAGTCAATGATTACGGAAGGATTGAGTGTTCTGGGTCGGATCGAGGAAAATACGTCCCATTGCAAGCGTCTGGAAAAGATTGAAAACGATATGGAAGGTACACGTCGTACGCTTCAGGAGATATTGAATAAGGGATTAATTTTAAGGAAAGCGGCATGATCGACAACTGTTACATAGACGGGATCAGTATCTGTAACCGTTTCGGGGTATGGGTGACCAAAGGCGGATACAACGGGCTGCTTGCCTTCCCGGCGATGAAGGAACCGGAATCGAACGACTGGCCCGAAGAGGACGGTATCGAAGTGGATTTGTCCGATCCCAAGTTGGAGCCGAAAGAGGCGGCCGTCTCTTTCCTGTCTGACACGAACGACGGGGCGACCGACCTCGTAGCCTACCTCTCCGGACCGGGTTACCACTGCGTTCGCATACCTTCGCTGGGGCGCGAATGGCAGCTACGGCTGTCGGTCCATCCGGCAAATAAAGTCTATCCGCTGGCGACCGCCTTCAGCCTGAAGTTTGTCGAGGACAACCCGGTGCGCCCGGCTTCGGAGGGATTGCCCGCGCCGGGGCTTTGGATGCCGGAGAGCCGCTACAAGCTGGACGGCACACCATTAGCGACGTATGGCGTGGTGGTCGACGAAAGCCGGAACGCTCTTCTGAAAGCCCCGACAGTGAAGATGAACCTTTGCCGGAATATAGAGACGGAGGACGGACAGATTTACGATGCCGGCCATTTAGTCTTCCAGAAGAAGGAAGTAACGTTCAAATGCCATTTGAAAGCCGCTCGAATGGCGGATTTCTGGCGTTGCTATGACAGTTTCCTCTCTGCACTGATTCAGTCGGGCGAACGCCGGTTGTATGTGGAAGAGATCGGCAAGGCATACCCTTGCTATTACAAAAGTACGGCTTCCTGGAAGCTGTTGACGCTATGCGGCCCCGTGGTGGCGCAGTTCGACCTGACATTGGTCTTCACCAGTTTCCGGCTTTACGAGACGGATTACTTCCTGGCTACGGAATCAGGCGACTGGATCGTAACCGAAGACGGGGAATTTTTTATAGACATGAAATGATATGACGGGACAAGAAAGAAAAATAAAGATCAGCGAGCTTCCTCCGTCCGTGACGTTCAACGGGCTTTGGACACTTGGCTATCAGGAAACCAAAGGAAAGCGGATGAGTGTGAAAGTCAGCTTAAGCGAAATACAAACGGCTTATGACGATATGCTTTCCGCAACGGAAACGGCCCGGACGGCAACAACCGATATGCGCCGGCTTGAAGCGACGGTAGAGGAAAAAGAGGAAGAACGGGAAAATTTCTATTCCCGTTCCCAGGCGATGGTACAGGGTTGGAGTAATGACGAACAGGCAAGAAAAGACGCGGAAGCCTCTCGCCTCGAAGTGGAAGCTGAACGGGTGGAGGCCGAAACGGAGCGTAAAAAGGCAGAAGCAGCCAGAGTTGAAACCGAAGGAGTTCGTATTGTCGAAGAACAATTGCGTATAAGAGCGGAAGATGAACGTAAAGCTGAAGAGCTTATTCGCCAAAAGCAGGAAGAAGACCGAGAAAACGGGACATTGGAAGCGATACTCGATGCGGAAGCCGCTACAAACCGTTTGAATGCTTTGTCCGACCATCGTGACGAAATCAGGGACGGATACTGGTGGCGTTGGGACGAAGAAACGGGTGAATGGTACAATACGGGTGAGATCGCAAAAGGGAATGTCATGTTTGCAACGTTCGAACTCGACCCTTTCACCGGGATATTGACAATGTTCACGGATGAAGAATATACGGGCGCAAATTTCTTTCTTGACGAAAATGGAATATTAACAGTAGTAATTTGATTATGACACAGGTAAGAACGATACTTGGTAAGGTGGGTTTTACCCCCAAAGGGGCCTGGGATGCAAAAAAGAAATACGACCGTCTGGATGTCGTGTCGCAGGCAGGAGCCAGTTTTTTGTCGCTATCGGATGAAAATACGGCTTTGCTTACGGATGCCACGAAATGGATGGTGATAGCCAGTAAAGGGGGTAAAGGAGATCAGGGATATACCGTACAGCTGAAGATCGGCACAGTCGGTTCGGGGGATCAGCCCTCTGTCAGTTTGACCGATGCCGGTGTGGATGAGCAGGGAAATCCCGTCAAAGAAATAAACTTTGTCCTCAAAAGAGGAAAAACAGGATATACCCCTATAATTGAAGTAGGTACGGTTACCACGGTTGATCCTAAAAACGAGGCAACCATAGAGTTGATCGACAATGGCCTGTCAGAAGAGGGGGTGCAAAAGTATCTCCTGAATGCCTCAATACCCCGAGGAGAGACCGGATTGCCCGGCAAAGGAGCCGGGAACGTGTATGTTATTGGTGACAATCTGGAAGTCGGGAAAAAATATTTGTTTGTCCCGGCGGCTTCCGGCAGTACGGAAGGGTCTTTTATTGAATATGTCCCACCGACCATACCGGAACATCCGTCTTTTTCCACCCGCTCTTCCGGCCTTTATAAGATCACGGTGAACAATCAGGGACATGTTACAGACGTGGCAGCAGTGACAAAGGAGGATATCACGGCCCTGGGAATACCCGGGCAGGATACCGATACCGTCTACACCCATCCCGGTTTTACGGCCCGCTCTTCCGGCCTTTACAAGATCACGGTGAACAATCAGGGACATGTTACAGGCGTGGCAGAGGTGACAAAGGAGGATATCACGGCCCTGGGAATACCCGGGCAGGATACCAATACAGTCTATACCCATCCCGGTTTTACGGCCCGCTCTTCCGGCCTTTACAAGATCACGGTGAACAATCAGGGACATGTTACAGGCGTGGCAGAGGTGACAAAGGAGGATATCACGGCCCTGGGAATACCCGGGCAGGATACCAATACAGTCTATACCCATCCCGGTTTTACGGCCCGCTCTTCCGGCCTTTACAAAATCACGGTGAACAATCAGGGACATGTTACAGGCGTGACAGCGGTAACAAAGGAGGATATCACGGCCCTGGGAATACCCGCACAGGATACCAATACGACATATACCGCCGCAACGACACAGAAAGACGGCTTGATGAGTAAAACCGACAAACAGAAAGTCGATGACTCCCTCAGGTTGAAAGAATATGTCGATGTCAGTTCTCTGGAGTCTCTTCCTGCTTCTCCTTATAACCTGCGTTTTGTCTATACCAACAATTCGCCCCAGGCGATCAATTTCGCCAATATTGCAAGTGTTCCAGAGATGCAGGAATTTTACTTATCGATTCTGAACAGTTCCGGATCGGACTTCAACCAACCAATACCCAACGGCTCCGGCTGGCAGTCGGAAGAATCGAGCGTGACGTTACCCAGCGGTAGGCCGATCGGAATAAGTATAAAGAAAGAACATGGGGTAATGGTTGTCAGGTGTTGATTTTAATATAAGTGGATAAATATAATGATACGCAGAGTCATGGGATCAAGCCCATTTGTTTTGAACTTAGTGAGAATAACAAGTACTCAGACGCTCATTGCTGGAAGCTGGCATTCGCTTGATCTGTTCCTGGTCGGTGGTGGAGGAAGCGGGGGCGGCTGGGTCAATTGGGGTTATGGCCCCGGTGGCGGAGGTGCTGGCGGAGAATGTGTAACCCAAAAAGGGATACGGGTATCCAAAGGGAGTAGAATAACAATCGTTATTGGCAAAGGAGGTGACAGGGTTGCTTATAACTCGGGCACTGACGGTAATAAGGGCGGAGAAACAAAAGTCACATTTTCAAATACAGGCGTGACATATAGAGCAAAAGGAGGAAATCCTGGATTAAAAGGCATAAATGACTCCTCCCCGTCTTTAGATAACCCTCATTTGGTCGTGAATGCCGTTGGTTATGATAAACGGAACGATGCCATAGGGCGTATTTATGAATCTGGCAGTACCGTTTCCGATATTTACAATATGCACGGTGATTGTTTGATACCAAGATTTGATCATGGAAAGTATCCATATTCTGAGCCATATAAGTTAAGACTGGGTGTGCCCGAATTTCACGAAGAAGGGAATCCTACACATGCCGGTGGTGGAACCTGCTTTAGTGGAATACAAGTATTGACCTCTTTTACAGAAAAATCCGGAGGAAATTTTAACAACACTGGAGAAGGAATTCTAATTCACGGTGGTGGTGGATATGGTGGAGGTGGCGCTGGTGCTGGTGCATCCTATCGGTCCGGATGGTCCGGTGCAGGAGGAGATGGTTGTGTGGTATTGAGATATTATACTTATAAATAATAGAATTACTAAAACTTATAGTTATGGTTTATATACACAAGGAAAACGGGTTCTGGCATCGTGAAACAGTCCTTCAACCCTCATTCAAGACAGGTACGACACTTGAAGATTACGAGGATGGGGCGTATCTCCTGCTTAATGCAGAGCAGGAACAGTTTTATAATGACCATCCGGATGCGTCACAGATAGAGTGTTGGAATATGGCACTCACTCCCAAGGAAGAACAACCGGTTATTCCGGTTCCCGATCCGGTGGAAACAGCCCGGAGTCAAAAAATATGGTCAATTATAGAATATGATCGGTCCGGTGCGGTAAATGGCTTTATAGTAAACGGTATTTCCACATGGTTGACCCCTGATGTACGGGCTAATTATAAAAATAGCATTGAAGCGGCCGAGCTGTTAGGAGAAACGCATATAACGTTCATTGTCGCGGGGATTGTCGCTACTTCTTCCTTGCAGGAGGCCCGTATCATGCTTGCGAAGATACAACGTTATGCCGATAGGTGCACGATCGTAACGGAAACCCATAAAGCTAATGTCCATTCGTTATCGACTGTCCGGGAAATCGAAGCGTATGATTACATGGTCGGTTATCCGGAGAAAGAAGAATTCATTGTTACGCCGGTTCAAGGGTTCACAATTTTGAATTCAAAGGAGGAGGTAACGGTATGAAAACAAAACTGTTAATTAATGTAAACGGGGGGGGGTAAAATCTCCTTAATCCACCGAAAAAGTTCGCTTCTGAAAGGAGGTGAACTATGATAAGGGCCATGATGGGTAAGAAAAAGATAGAATATGTCCTTTATTGTAATCAGGGAACCCCGGACGTATTTGTGGATGGGACAAAAGTCGGAACCGTAAAGGATGGGGTTTGCAAATGGCTTGCCAAACGTTATGACAAGGATGTTACCGTCACGTTAACGGGAGTATCCGTACAATCGACAAGTGTGGTGGCTGGTTGGGACCATGGCAACGAGGTGGATGGGGTATATGTTGGGTGGAAAGGGCAATACCCTAAATTCTATGGTTACAGAGGGACACATACATATCGTTTTATAAGTGGCAACTTTCGTGATACTTACCGCAATACAGCCGTGACAAAAGGAATATTGACAAAAGGAGCAACAACGATTACCATAAACCAGTCCAGCACCAAATTGTCCAGGGAATGGTACAATACAGATACCGTAACTTATAAGGATAATGGGGAACAATCAACTTCTGGAACCTGGGACGGTAGTATAAATATCTCCGGAGATACGGTTACGGTCAACTATGGAACTGACGGTATGTGGAGTGTTTTAATATATATCAATGGAAAATATGACCTAAAGGCTATGGACTTTATTGCACGTTGGTAGTAAAATATAATAGACTGGAGAATGCTTATTTTAATAGCTAATCTAAACAAAACGTACTGATATTTTAACTATGCAAAATAATGACAATTTACGATAAGACAGGTAAGCTTATACTTGATATCCCGGTAGACGATACCAGTTATCGCTACCGGTCCATCCGGCAGGGAGACAAGGTGTTCCTTTATTATTCCCTCTCGGAACATGTTGAAGTTCCCTTGTACAGCTATATAGAGTTTCAGGGACAACGTTATACGCTTTGGCGTCCTGAGAACTTCACCAAGCACGGAACCCGTAATCTGGAGTACACCCTTGAATTGGGGAGCTATCTGGAACTGCTTGGCGTGACCAAATATAAGCACTTGTCGACAAAGCCTCACAGGTTAAAATTCTCCCTGACCGGCAAGCCTCGCTTTTTTTTACAGCTTTTGGTTGACAATATGAATCTTTTTGATGAGGGATGGACGATCGGAACCTGTATCGATGCCCCGGAAAAGACACTTGCTTTCAGCCACGAATTTTGTCTGGATGTCCTTGCACGCTTTTCCGATGAATGGGATACGGAATTTGAGGCCATCGGCAAAACCATCAATTTCGGGAAAATAGAGCGTTTCAAGGATGATCCGCTTCCCCTCTCGTACGGGCGCGGAAACGGTTTTAAGACAGGAGTGGGAAGACAGAACCAAGGGGACAAAAGGCCGGTCTCAATCCTTCACGCCGAAGGCGGAGAACGAAATATCGATCCGACGGTTTACGGTAGTACGACATTGTTACTGCCCAAATCCCAAGAACTGGAATACCAGGGACGACGCTATCGGACAGATGAAGACGGGACATATATCGTACGTGCCGATCGGGAACTTTTGAACAACAACGAGGATAGTTATGACGCCTCTCATATCTACCCTTCAAGGGTCGGAACCGTCAGTGGGGTAACCGTGGTCGATGCGGAAGACAACCTGTATGACATAACGGATTCTTCCATCCCCCAATCCCTGGATTATTCCGATTGTCGCATCCCCGGAGAAAAAGCGGTGATTATATTTCAAAGCGGAACCTTGACAGGCGAGGAATTTGAAATAAAACAGACACAAGAATCTTTAACGGGTTACATACATGCCCAGAGGAGATTCAGCCTAGTTCCGGTACAAAAGAACGGGACTGTGATACCGAATGCGAACCGTCGTCCGTCAGTCGGTGACAAATATGCCGTCTTTAATATATCACTGCCTGAAGCCTATGTTTCAGACGATGCCACCCGGACCGGGGCTTCCTGGGATATGTTTCGTGAGATGGTACGCTACATGTACGAACATGAGGAGGAAACGTTTACGTTCAAGGGCGAACTGGACGGTATCTGGTCGAAAACAAGATGGATGGAGATCGGAGGGAAATTACTGCCGGGCGGTTACATATTCTTTAGTGACACACAGTTTCAACCAAATGGCGTCCTGATCCGGATCATCGGAATCAAAGATTATATCAACCGCCCGTACAGCCCGGAAATAGAACTGTCAAACACGCCTGTAGCCGGGTTCGTCTCATCCGAACTGGGAAAGATCGAAAGCAACGAAGTGAAAAACGAAGGGCGTTATCAAGGCGCATTGAATTATACCAAGCGTCGCTGGCGGGATGCCATCGAGGCACAGGAAATGCTGGAGAAGGCCTTCGACAACTACTCGAAAGGGATCGACCCGATCTGGGTGCGCACCATGTCACTGCTGGTCGGTGACGAAAGCTTGCAATTTCGGTTTGTAGACAGTCGGACGAACCCGCAGACGGTGGAACCTGGCTTTGTTTACAACGATGATACGGAAGTGTTCACCGCTCCCAAGTCTATCCTGCAACACATGACGCTGGGTATCTCTGAAATCAAGGGCGAACACCAGGCCGACGAGTACAAATACTGGGACCTTCCAGCCTACATCAGTCCGCCGTTGGGTGACTTCGGGAAAATGTATCTTTATGCCAAATGCAGCAAAAGCAACCAGAACGGGAATTTCCTCCTATCCGAAACGCCGCACAGAATGGATGAAGGAAGCTATTATTACTTTCTTGTCGGCTTGCTGGGCAGTCAGTTTGACGGGGCACGTTCGTTCGTGACTGTTTACGGATTTACGGAGGTGTTGCCGGGCAGGGTTACGGTGGACAGGATCGTGTCGACCGATGGCAATTGTTATTTCAATTTGGGAATAGGGGAAATCGGTGGAAACCTTCGGGTCAAGTCTGGTTCCAGCGGATTGAAAAATTTCAATGAATGGAAAGATTTCAATTACGAAATCACAACGGAACTGACCGTTTTGGGTGACCGGATCAGCGCACAAGTGAAACGGGTGGATTACATCAACAACACGATCGAGACGGCCGGATGGATCACCAAAGCGGACGGGAATACATGGTGGGCAAGCAAGACGCTTGAAAACGGGAATACGATCATCTCCTACATCAACCAGTCCTACGGAAGTACGACTATCCATTCAAACAGGATCAACTTAGAGGGGGCCGTCTCTTTCTCCTCCCTGAACAGCAGCCTGCAAAGTGCCATCAACGGGAAGGCCGACCTGTCAGACCTTGGAGAGCTTGCCTACAAAGACGCTGTGGAAGCCGCCCAGTTGGGAAGCACGATCGTTATTGGCGGTTACCTGAACACGGACCTTATCAAAGTCCGGAGGCTTGATGCCACTACCGGGTTTATCGGCGGGTTTACGCTCGATAGCGGTCGCCTGAACTGGAAAGCCAGGGACTACTTTGCCAACGATTCCCGCTCTTTGAAGCTCGGTGTATCGACTACCGACACGGAAGGTGTCGTGGATGTCGCGTTCAATGCGGCCACAACCGGAAGATTCGGAGTGAAAGCGGTCGGATCAAACATGGGAGGGGCGGCCATCTACGGTTCGACCGGGGCATTGACTTACCCGTCTTATGGAATGACATACGCCGGATATTTCGTCGGCCCGGTGGACGTGCGCGACACCTCAAACGGGCTGATCAGCGATGTCTGTGCCTCCAAAAGTTTTCGGGTTATCCAATCCCGTAACGCGGACGGCACTTACACTTATCATAACGGAGTCAATTGGAACAAGACGGTAGGTAGTCCGGACCTTGATAAAATCCGCCTGATCGTGGAGGGCGGGATTATCACCGGATATTGGAGTGAATAAAAACAATGGATAAAAACAAAAAAAGTACAAGTATGAAAGTAAATTTTAATCAGACAGTCAAAGATTTTAAAGGTAATTCAACCGACATTGTTATTTCAGACAAACTGGCGGAACTGTTGTTCTTCGCCGGAAATTCCGACTTCCGCATGACGCGCGAAGAAAAATGGCGTGCCTACAAGATTAGTCAGAAATTGATTGCCGGAGGTGGGATAATCGACATGGAGGCCGAAGATGCAGCCATGATCAAAGAGGTGTGTGCCCAATGCCTTGCCGCCGGTGTATTCGGGCAAATCTGCGACCTGATAGAAAATGTTGAACAACGGGAAAAGAAAGGAGAATAAAATGGAAATCAAGAACACGAACCAGAATGGCGTATCCAAGGTAAACAGCCTGCTCCGGATCAAATACGCTATCTCCATCAAGGAAGACGAGGTCAGATCATTTACTGGGCAAATCATGAACGAGGATGTCTGTGTGGGTTTTTGCAACGCCTCCAATACCGGGGTGATCGGTTTTTCACTGTCGGAGGACAACGGGCTGACCGATGAAGAGATCAAAGCCGTCGCCTGCAAGTTTATCGAAGATGTCACCGAATCTTTTGGCAAGGCAGCAAACCCGAAAACCGATCCGGTTCATACGGATAGTCAGGAACAATCCTGACAATTAAATTCATGAACAAACGTCGGGGGAAGAAAAGAAAGCCCCCGGTTTGTTAATAGTTCTCTGACCTACATATTAACAAACAATGCGACACTCCGCACGACCGGGGGCTTTATGCCTTCAGCCGCGAAGTGTCGCATTTTGTTTTTATGTAAGTCAGAGGTTGCAAATATACCTTATATTTTTCGAATCCCAATAACCAAATCTTAAAGTTGAAATGAATAAGTATCATAATATTTTGGATAAAATCATTACACACGGTAATATACAATGTAATAAGAAAGGTAACATTAAGTATCTTTTAAATGAACAATTAATATTAACTCCTGCCGATCTACTTGATATTTTTGAAGGTCACAACATTGCCAGAAAAAAACTGAGAAATGAGTTGACACTTTTCATGCAGGGAGAAAAAAATGTCGAAAAGTATCGAAATGTCGGTATAAATTGGTGGGATTATTGTGGGCAAGTTCTTATAAATAGTTATCCAACGTATTTTGAAAAACTACCATCTCTCATAACAAAGATCAACAAGGAGAAAAGGTGTAGTAAGAATTATGTGCTATTTTTAGGTTCGACAGGCCTGGAAAGTAATCAGGCTCCTTGTTTAAGCCTAATACAGTTCCAAATAGATGAAGGAAAACTGGTTATATCTGCATATCAACGTAGTTCCGATGCTAATCTTGGTTTGCCTTCCGATATTTATCACCTGTATTTGATCTCAAGATTTATTGATTTGCCTTTAAAATCAATTACTCTTAATCTCGGAAATGTTCATATCTATGAAAATAATTTGGAATCATCTTGTGATCTAATTAAAGGTGGTAAAGATGTCTTGTTTAAACTCAATGTGTGATCTCTCAAATGGATACAAAATAACTGAATGAAAAAGAGACGTTCGAACTTCATTTAAAGAGTATTCGAACGTCTCTTCTTGTACTTTTCGTTTGGAAAATTCGTACTTTTCGTTTTGCCGATTATAGAAGTCATTCCATTGGAAACCAATCCGGATTGCTTATTGCAGGAATATCCGAGGATTGCAGGAGTTACGGACGATTATTTATTGTTGAAGAACGATTTTGTAGGAGCTTGTTTGTTTGACAGGAAGGGAGGATATTTCATTCATAACGTAGGTAAAAGAGGACAGGGACCGAATGAATATACTCTTGTCGGAGGAACTTTTTGCAAAGAAAACAACCGGATGTATGCCGATAGGGGAAACGCTTGGATGGGAATCGATATTGAGACGAACAAAGTGGAGGAACGGGTGAAAAAACCTCATTTCACAAATCTGAAAATAGCAGGTGGGGTGGACAATCCTTATTACTTGAATGACTCCCTATATGTGGGGTATATCAATAATATCACCGGTGATATAAAATACAAGATTGCAGTTTTTAATAAAAACGGTGAAGCTGTACAATTGTATCCTAACCGGTTGTTTTATCCTAAGAAAAATCAGAATGAATTTATTTATGTGTCCGGAAACTTCTATCGTCATAAAAATGATTTATGTTTTTATAGTGGCATTGTGATGGATACGATCTACACGGTAAAAGATACTTGTCCGCAAGCTCGTTATGTTTTTCATTTCAACAAAAAAAGACTACCGTATGAAAATATGGATTTTCCGGAATTTAGAACCCTTGACTATACGACATTAAGGCGTTTTATGGAGTATGACCGTATATTATTGTTTACGTATCGAGCTGGAGATTTTGGTGAAGGTGTCGGCTTTTATGATAAAGACAAAAAGGCGGTAGTTCTATGTCCAAAAGAAGATCGGGCGATTCTTTTTCGGGACGATAGTTATCCTCCTTTCTATCCCCGTTATATGGATGAAGAGGGGAATGTTGCCGGTCATTGGACCGCTTCGGAGTGGCTGGAGTTTGTGGAAGAGCATGCCGGGGCGGTCGATATTCCGGAAAACCTGCGCGATGTGAAATATGACGATAACCCGATATTGGTGGTGGCAAGGGTGAAGAAATAATGTAAAGGAATGAAGATATGGAACATTTGATCTCAATCGTAATGCCGGTGTATAATGCTGCGCCGTTTTTGAAAGATGCGGTGGACAGTCTTTTGAACCAGTCATTTCGCGATTTTGAATTGATCGTGGTGGATGATGCTTCAACGGATGCTTCTTTGGAAATATTGCTTTCGTATGATGATCCCCGCATTTTGATATTGCAAAATACAACGAACTTGGGGAATTATCCCTCACGTAATAAAGCGATGTCTGTGGCAAAGGGCAGATATATTTGCGTGATGGATGCGGATGATATGGCAATGCCAGATCGTTTGGATGTCCAGTTCCGTTTTTTGGAAAGCCACCCGGAAGTTTTGGCATGTGGTTCTGCCTACCGGATCATAGGGGATGATAGGATCTATGCCGGTCTGCAGGATTATGAATCGGTACAAAAAGCCTTGTTGGTCAACAATTGCTTTTTACATCCGTCCATTTGTTTTCGGGCTGATGTATTGGATAAAACAGGCCTGTATGATGAATGTTATGTTTATGCTTCCGATTATGATTTTATTTGCAGGATGGCTCTGGCAGGTCCCGTTGTCAATCTCCCGGATGTCTTGATGCAGTACCGTTGGCATCCGGAGCAGATAACGCAGGCTCATCGTAAGGAACAGAAGAAGTATGCGAATGTTATTCGCCGCAATTACCAAGGGCAAATGATAAGGCGGCTTCTCCCATCGGAGATAATATGCCACGATTATGAATTGGCTCATTCATGGATGGGGTACATCATCTTTTTGTATGTTTGTGCGAAGTGCATGAATGACCGTGAAATGGAAGGTAATGCCGATGAACAGTTAGACGGGCTGTTGTCATGCATTAATGAAGGTATGCCGGTTTGCCTGGAAGAAGGAATGGCGGGGGTTGCGTGCGGAATCCTTTTCCTGTTGCGCAATGGATATATAGATGGCGATGAAGATGAGGTGATGAGAAGCATCGATCGCTTTATCTTGGCCGGGTATTCGTCTTTGCTGTTTGATGATTTCTTCGAAGGGCGTGGCGGGGTCGATCTTTATTTGTCACTCCGTCGGATTAATTTTTGATGGAATATGTTTTTAGATATGGGAATCATAGGCAAAGAGAAAGAATTTTTTGTGTCAAAACGTTTTGACTTTCTTCCTTTATTTGTAAATTGCGATTGATATCCGGTATTGCTGATCCGGAAGTGGTAATAACCTATAAAACTTAATATCATGAAACGTTTAGGAGAAATCAAAGTGGGGAAACGGTTGTGGGAAGACGAGATGAAACAGATCCGAGGAAATTTAGGAATGGATTTGACAGGAACTCGTTGTAATGCTGGACAATGTTATTGTGATTTTTATATTACAGATGGGGGATATTCAAAATGTGACGTTCCATGTGATTCAACGGTTTGTGCATCTATGGGTATAACTTGCTGAATTATTTGGAATGAAAGTTTTTTTATTATTAGTCGTGTTTTGGGCAGGTGCCGTATCTGCCCAAGATACTCCCAAAGGTATGCAGGATTACTTTTATCGGCTGCTGATGGAACAAGACAGTCTTTGCAAGAGCCATGTTGGCAAGGTGTATCCGGCCAAGTTCCGGTTTACGACATTGGAGGGGGATACTGTAGATGAGAAGATGTTATCCGGAAAGGTTACATTCTTTAATTTTTGGTTTGAATCTTGTGCGCCATGCGTTGCCGAATTTGGTGCACTTGACGATTTATACCGGAAATATAAAGATAATCCCGTCTTTCGGTTTGTTACGTTTTCAACGGATCGGCCGGAAGATATAAAAAAGACTCTTCGAAAGCATGATCTCCATTTTCCGGTGTGCCACATTTCCCGGTCGGAGGTGGCAAAAATGAATTTCAACCAAGGTTTTCCGACTAATATTGTGATTGGCAAAGACCGGACTGTCCTTTATTTGTTTTGTGGCGGGGAGATCGAGGAAGACCGGGCAAGAGAGAGGGTAAAGAAAATCGAACGGATTATTTGTGAAAATCTATGAGTTCGTGTTCGAAAGATCCCTTTATGAAATGTATGGGTAAATTTATCTTGTTGCTGGCAGTATTGCCATTCGTTTCGTGTGGCGGTCCGAATGGGGAAAAAGGAAATGCTTGTGTTGTGGTGGACTTTATTGGCGCGCAAGAAAGAACTGTCTATATGGATGAGGTTTTCGATTCGGTCGAGATTGTCCCGTTGGAGACTTCTTCGTCTTGCTTGTTGACCGGCGAGCCGTTCGTGCTGGCTTTGACCGACAGCTTTGTCGTCTTGTCCAATTCCACCCGGGAGGCTTTCTTGTTTGATTGGGCAAGCGGTCGCTTTGTCCATCGGATCGGAAGACAAGGAAACGGCCCGAACGAGTATTTTTATTTGGTTTTCGATGCCTGTTTCGATCGATACCACGATGTGATTTACGCAAACAGGGGAAATAAATGGATCGGTTTGAGCATAAAGGGTGATGGTGTTGGTGATTTAGTCTGTAAACCTAAAATGAGTGAAGAAGAAGGCTTTCTTGGCATCATCAATCCGTATCGTTTGAATGATTCTCTTTATATCGGATATGTCAATAATTTGACAGGCGATGAAAAACTGAAATTGGTTGTTTTCAACCGGGAGGGAAATGTCGTGCAAACGTATCCGAACCAGCTCCGATATTTTATGGAACGACCCTTTATGGCTTCATTTTGTCCGGGGTATTTTTACAAATACGATACGGAGCTTTGTTTTTATGGGGGTGTGTACAAAGACACGATATATACCGTGGAACGGGGGCGGTTGTCTCCTAAATATGCCATTACACTCAATGAAAAATCACCGTATAAGGCGTTGGAAGCATCGGAACATGAATCGAAAAAGTTCAATTATTTGGTCCGTATGATGGAATATGAACCTTATTTGTTGTTCTCTCATTTCGGCAGGGAAGAGGTCGGAACCGGTGTCGGGTTTTATGATAAAAAGAAACGGAAGACTGTGCGGAGCAAAAAAACGGACGGTGGTTTTGTCTCCAGAGACGGCAAAGGTCCCTCTTTCTTTTTTCGGTATATGGATGATAGAGGATATGTCGTGGGGTATTGGACGGCAACCCAATGGATCGATTTTTTGGAAAAGCATGGACAACCGGAATCCTTTTCAGAATCTCTGTTAAATATAAAATATGATGATAACCCGATATTGGTGGTGGCAAGGGTGAAGAAATGATGTAAAGGAATGAAGATTATGGAACATTCGGATTAATTTTTGATGGAATGTTTTGATTTCGCTCTTCATGCCGTCATTCGTTTATGTTTTTATTTTATCTTTGCCCCTTGATTTGATTCGATGTAAATGCTTATCAATAATTTAATTATAATAGTATGAAAAACTATCTTGTATTTTCGATGGCGGCTCTTCTGGTCGGAGCTTCCTGTAGCACAAAGCAGGAGAAGGCTGCCGAAGGCTTTACCGGCGCACCGGGAGAAGTGAAGTTGATCACGCTCGATCCGGGGCATTTCCATGCTGCGTTGGTGCAGAAAGTGTCTTATCCGCAAGTTTCTAAAGATGTTCATGTGTACGCACCCACCGGTTTCGACGTGGATGAGCACTTGAAGCGTATCCAAGGATTTAACACACGTGCGGAGAATCCGACGGCTTGGAATGAAATCGTTTATACGGGGGGTGATTATCTGGAAAAAATGTTGGCCGAGAAGAAGGGGAACGTGATGATCCAGGCAGGCAACAACGGCAAGAAGACCGAATACATCAAGAAAACGCTTGAGGCCGGCATCCATGTGCTTTCCGACAAACCGATGGCGATCAACAGCCGGAGCTTTAAATTGCTGGAAGAATGCTTCGATATCGCCAGAGAGAAAAACATCATGCTGTATGACATCATGACCGAACGCAATGAGATCACCACGATGTTGCAGCGCGAACTTTCCACTATCCCGGCCATCTATGGCGAGCAGTTGAAAGGTTCTCCCGAAGACCCGGCTATCGTGAAAGAGAGCGTACACCATTTGTTTAAGCTGGTCGACAACAAACCGTTGACTCGTCCGGTATGGTATCTGGATGTGACTCAGCAGGGTGAAGGCATTGTCGACGTGACGACTCACCTGGTCGACCTGGTGCAGTGGGAAGCCTTCCCGGAGCAGGTTATCGACTATAAGAAAGATATCGAACTGATAGATGCAAACCGTTGGACCACCTCTATCAGTCCGGAAGAATTCAAACAGGTGACAGGCACGGAAGCCTATCCCGATTTCTTGAAGAAAGATGTCGAGAACGATACATTGAAAGTCTATTGCAACGGTGATATCGTCTATAAGATCAAAGGTGTGACAGCCAAGGTTTCGGTGATCTGGAATTATACTTTCCCGAAAGGCGGCGGCGATACCCACTTCTCTGTCATGAAAGGTAGCAAGGCCGACCTGGTCATCCGCCAGGGCAAGGAACAGAACTACCAGCCAGAGTTGTTTGTCGAAGCAGTGAAAGGCATGGATCTGGCCGCTTACGAAAAGGACTTGACCGCTTCGATGGAAAAGGTTTCCGCCGAATATCCGGGTGTGGCCCTGAATAAGGTCGGCGACGGCGTATGGCAGGTCGAAATTCCTGCAAAATACCGTGTCGGCCATGAAGCTCATTTCGGCCAGGTGACGGAACATTTCCTGGAATATCTGAAGGACGGCAAATTGCCGGATTGGGAAGTGCCTAATATGCTGGCCAAGTATTATACGACGACTTCGGCGTTGGATATGGCGAAAGCGAAGGAATGATGCCGGGCTGGGACTGGGAGAAAAGAAGGTGTGCAGGGAACCGGTTTCCCCCTGCACACCTTTTTTGTGGATGACGTTTGTATCCGCTCCGGTCCTTAAAAGCCGAACTTGATCAACACCCCTTTGTGGTCTGTCGGCCATGTTCCGGAGGGAGTGGAAAAGGAGTCTTGGCTGTCCTCTTCGACACGTCGGCTGCGGACAATGGAGGACTTGGGACCTACGACAACAGCCTCGTTTACTTCCCAACCTGCGGCTGGCATGTAATAGATAAAGTCGATACGATCCCGTTCGTCGGCTTCAGGCGCCCAGGTCAGGCGTTCGACCGGCATATCCGGATTGTCCGAAGGGAAGGTAAAGCCGGGATGAGTGACCGGGTCGGGATATTTGACACGGTAGGCGTCCCGGAATCCAGCTTCGTACAGTAAAGTCGAACAATCCCAATGGACGACTGTCCCGTTGTGATCCCACATCTCTTTTGTCTCTTCCGTCCAGTCCAGGTGGGAAGGTTCGTTGAAGTCTCCGCCTAGGATGATGAAATCCGCCTGTTGTTTTTTCGCATCTTCGATAACAAGCCGGATCGACTCGTCGCGTAAGGATTCACTGTTGGCTTTCTCTATTTCCGTTACATCTGTTACCGGAGCGTCCAGCTTTTTCCAGGTCACGCCGCTATAGCCGCGTGGCAGGTAACAGGCATAGTGGGTGTAATCCAGATGTCCGGTGTAGACGACTACCTGTTTCCCTTTTACATCCAGCCGGGTTCTGATGACACGGTCTTTGTGCGGAATGTTTTCTGTTTGTTCCGATATCGGGTATTTGGATAAAAGGGCGACATCCAACGAACTGCTTTCTCCGAAATAGTCTTTGCCTTTTTTCTGCAATGCCTCGATGAAGCGGGGAACGATCAGCACGCCGTCTCTGTTGTCGGCTTCGCTGAGCATCACGATGTCGGGGTCTACCCGGACGATCTCATCCACTACGGCATCGAAGCCATGATCGACGACTGTCGCATCCATCCAGATGTTTAAATGCAAGACACTTAATTCATGCTTTTGCTTTGATGCGCAACTTGTGCAAAGCAAAGTGATCAGTCCGGCCCAAATGATGAATTGTTTCATGTTGAATTTGTTGTACGGTGATTATTTGATGATCCACATTTTGTCGTTCCAGTCGTCTTTGCCGTCATACTGTCGCCGGAGCGCTTCTTCCAGGTTTTCGCGGTTGAAGTCGTATTCGCGTTGTTCATATCGCCATCTTAGCGGCATCTGGTCCGGTTTCGTGTTCATGTTCGATTGCGGGTTGACAGGCAGCACGGGGTAGCCGGTCCTGCGGTAATCGTAATAACAAGTGTAGGTATTGTGCATGAACAGGTCCAGATATTTTTGTGTCAGCACCTCTTCCAGGTCCTTTTCGAACGTATCGGCTTTTTTGCCCAACTGCAATTCCGGTTTTGCCAGGAAGGATCGGATATAGTCGTCTGTTATTTCCCGCCCGTGCCGGTATGCGGCAGGCGTGTATGCGGCCGCGAACTTCATGCTGGCTTCGATCCCCGCATGGTAGTATTGGTTGGCATCGCCGTCGATCCATCCCCTGAGGCAAGCTTCGGCCAGGACGAAGTTCAACTCGGCGTATCCCAACTGGATGGTGGGCTGGCAAGTTTCGATTTCCCAAAAGCGGGAATTGATGTTGGAGATATTTCCGGAAGTGTACAAGTCCATGATTTCGCTGTAGATCCTTGAAGGATCAATCCCTTGATAAGCATCCCATTCGCTATCCGGCACGCCTGCGGCTGTTTGGGCTTTTGTCGGTTCGCAGTAGAAAAACAGGCGGTTGTCCCGGTATTTTTTCAATACATCTACGATTGTGACGGATACTCCCGCATAGGAGTTGAACCGTGACAGGTAGAGAGGGTAAAGTTGGGAGGAAAGCGTGCCGTAGACGAACTGGAAATTGTCGTCGTTCGATTCGAACAGCTCTTGTTTGGCGACGACCGAGGAGAAACGTTGTCTGACGTTTAACTCAGTATCCTGTTCCTTTTTGGACAAGTTGAGCAGGATTCTCAATTGCAAAGCCGATACGGCTCTCTTCCATTTGGCAGGATCGCCTCCATAGACGATATCGCCGTCGAAATTGCGGGTGGCGTTTGAAAAATGCGTATAAGCGGCATCCAGGTCGTCAAGCATTTGCAAGATGACTTCTTTCTGCGTATCGTACTTTGGGCGCGTGTTTCCTTCTTCGCCTTTCATGGCTTCCGAATAGGGGATGTCGCCCAATGCCATCGTCGTGTCGTAGAGGCGGAAAGCCTTGATGAACAGAGCCAGCCCTTCGTAGGCGTCCTTGTCGATATCGGCTGCCAGTTCGACCATCTTGAGACAGTTGGTCAAGTCTTTGTATACGCTGAATCCGGTTGTAGTAATCTGGTTGTATTGGACTTTCCTGCTGTCTTCCGCGGCTTCCTGCCAACTGATCATTTTGGTGAAGAACATGTCGCCGAAGAACCATTTGGCATCATATTTCCCGCCCGTTCGGAGCGCTTCCCTCAATTGTCCCGTAGCCAACATGCCGGGGGTTGCCGTGGTTGCCGCGTCGGGATTGGTGTTGATGGCGTCGAACCCGTCGCAACTATAGGCCATACATGCGCAAACAATCAGCAAGAAATGGTTTATGTATGATTTTATTTTTTCCATGTCATTGTTTATTTTAGAAATTGAACTTCAGATTAGCACCTACGTAGCGGATGGAGGGGGAGTTGATGTTTTCCGTGTCCACGTCGGGGTCGGAGAACTTGAAATCCTTTGTCCAGATAAGCAAGTTCTGTCCGACAAGGGCTATTTGCGCCCCTTTTACGAAATGGGTACAATATTTTTTCGGCAGCCGGTAGGACAAGGAGAGCTCCCGCAGCTTGAAGAAAGTCTTGCTTTTCAAGAAATTGGATTTCCGTTCGCTGCCGTTGTAAGAACGCATATACGTTTCGTAGGAAACGGCCACGTCGTTCGGAGCGAAGACGCGTGTGTCTTCCAGGATATTCCCGTCGGAATCATATTTCACATCTCCCGAAACGACCTTTACGCCTTCGGCGATGTACCCTTTGTGGTTTCCGTTCACGACCTCGTCGAACCGGAACTCGTTGTCCGAGTCTATATGGCGGCCGGAATGCCACAGGCGAGAACTCATGTAGTCGAACATGTGGCCACCGACACGGCCGTCGAACGAGAAGCTCAACGTGAAGTCTTTATAGCTGAACGTGTTCGACCAGCCCCAGATCCATTTCGGGTTGTAAGTACCTGCGTAAGTCGGATAGGCGCTTTCTTTCGGCATGCCGTTGTAGAGGATCAGTTGTCCGTCGGGAGCCTTTTCCCAATCGTACATTTCCAGCCAGTGCCAGGTCTTTCCGGGTGCGACCCAGGGTTTCTGAGTGGAGTATTGTTCATCTATCTTGGAGTAATAGTACCTGTCGGCCGCCCAGTTGAACGAAGAGTTCCAGGTGAAGTCCTTTTGTTTGACGACATCGCCGCTGATCGTAAATTCAACCCCTCGGCTCAACTGCTCTTCGCCGTAGTTGATCAGCGTGTTGGAGAAACCGCTGGCGTAGCTCATATCGACATAACGTTGCAGGTCGTACAGGATCTTGTGATAGTAGGCCAGGTCGAACTTCAGACGGTTTTTGAAGAAATACAGTTCCGTACCGATTTCGTATGAACGGGAAGCGCGTGGCCGCAACGACACGTCGCGGATGGTCGAAGGATAGAAGGCGGCTGTCATGTTGCCCCAGTAATTCCGGGAGACGCTGTATGTCGAATTGATGTCGTAGACGCCTGTCGGGAATTTGGTCTGTGTCCATGAGCCTCTCGCTTTCCAGAAGTTCAGGATTTCGGGAAGCGCGATCAGTTCGGAAATGACCAAGCTGCCGGATACCGAAGGATAGAAATAAGACCGTTCGGACTTCGCCAGCGTGGATGCCCAGTCGTTACGCCCGGTGACTTCCACGAAGACCGCGCTTTTCCATGACAACCCGATTTTCCCGTATAAGCTGTTGATCTGTTCTTTCGTGACAGACGAAGAGGTGCTCGCCGGATCAACCGATGCGTTCAGTGAGAAGAACCCCGGCATGTTCAAGCCGTTGCTCGTGGATGAACTCTGGTAATCGTTCTCTCTGAAATAGATGGAGCCACCTAGGAAGCCGTCGATGGTGAAGTCTCCGAACTTCTTGTTAGCCAGTAATATGAAGTCGTCGGTCGTGCTGTAGCCCGAATAGTTAGACAGGCGGAATCCTCCCTTTCTGTTGCCGCGGGTACTGATCGGCTCTTTCAACGTGAACTGGTTCCTGAAAGCGTCGCCTCCGACACGCATGACCAGTTTCAGCCAGTCCGTCACGTCCAGGCTCATGTCCAGGCTCCCGTTTGTCAGGTCTTGATGGCGCTGGTTCGTCCGTTCGTTTGCAAGGAAGTAGGGGTTGTCATACCACCAGTCGTCCATCCAGTTCTGTTCTTCCTGTTCCTTTCCGGCCCGCCAGTAATTGCGGTATTCCCGGATGTCGTATTCCGCGCCGGTCCAGATGAGCAGGTTGTACATGTAGCTGCCCATGCCGTAGCCGGTCCCGTAGTTATTGGAGAAGATATTCTTGTTGTATGCGATGTCGGCTTTCAGGTGGAACTTCTTGTAGTCCATCGCGCCTCCGACGGAGAAAGTCAGCTTCTGTTGCCTGGAGTTCGGATACTGCCCTTTGTTGTAGATATGGTTCAGCGACGCGCGTACGCTCCCGTATTCTCCTTTCTGGGAGATGCTGATATTGTTGTTGGTCACCAATGCCTGTTCGAGGAAGTTCTTGAAGTTGTCTTTCCCTTTGGAAGTCAAAGGCATCTCTTCCCATTCGTGTGTGAACGGGTTGTACTGGCTGGCAGTGCGCCCGATGTCCAGTTTGTCTCCCCATACATAATCGCCGGGTGCATATTTCCCGCTTCCCCCCGAGCTGTATGAATTTTGCACTTCGGGCAGTTTCAGGAAACCGGCATGGAACATCGTGTTGGAGTTCACCGATATGTCCAGCCCGTCCTTTTGTGCTTTTTTGGTCGTGACCATGATGGCCCCGTCTCCCCCTCTCGAGCCGTAAAGGGCCGATGCCGTGGAGCCTTTCAGGACGCTGATGGATTCGATGTCGTCGGCCGGGATGTCCGACAGGTTGACGTTGTAATGGGGGATTCCGTCGACCACCAGCAAAGGCGTGCTTCCGCGCAACGTGATTGTCGGGGAAGCCGCGAACTCCGTGCTGTTCTTGATGTTCAGGCCCGCGATTTTTCCGGTCAGGGAGGTGGCGACATCCGAACCTTTGGCAACGGTCAGCTGGTCGTTTTTCACTTCCTGGACCGCATATCCCAACGCTTTCTGTTCCCGTTTGATGCCTAAGGCCGTGACGACGACTTCGTCGATCATTTCCGTATCGTCTGCCAGCGTGATGTTGAACACTTGGTTCTGGTTGATCGTTACCTCCTGCGTGCCGTACCCGATGAAGGATACTTGCAGGATGTCACCTTCGGCAGCCTCCAGGCTGAATTGGCCGTTGATGTCGGTGATCGTGCCGGTCGCTGTCCCTTTTATGAGGACGTTGGCCCCGATGACCGGTTCCTTTTGCGTATCGACGACCGTCCCGGAAATCTTTTTCATCTGTGCCAGGAACAGGGCGATGTGTTTGTTGGATATACGAAAAGAAATATTTCTTTTGCTGCGGAACAGGTTCCGCAGGACCTCGTTCAGGCTCTGATCGGTTTCTTGGATGGAGACCCTTTCGTTTTTGTCGATATCGGAGGTGCTGTAAACGAATTTGTAACCCGTTTTCGCTTCTATCTCTTTGAATACCTCCTCGAAAGTCGCGTTTTCCTTGTGCAAGGAGAGCTTTGCGGTTTGGGCATTCAGGATTGATGTGCCTGTAAAGAGCAGGAATAAGAAGAGGGCTGATATGCAGGCGAGCCGATTCAAGGCAAAATCTTTGTGATTTTGCCCGGTAAATGAATTTTTATCCATAATTTTGTAGATATTAATTTTATACTTGGCAAGGTTCTCCTTGCCGGTTGATGATTTGGAATTTGGGAATGGTCGCAACATTCCCAATTCTTTTTGGCCGTATGTCCGGTACGGATCTGTTTCTTATCTTCAAGTACTATTCATGATTTCGCTTTTTGTGGTTTGACAATGTATTTACTTTAAGAATATTTCTCCTTTCTGTTTTTCTATTCTGTAGCGGGCGGATATTTGCAGGATGGACAGAATTTCATCCAAGGTCTCCTTTGCGGTGAAATCGGCATTGAAAGTCTGCCGGGCCAGCTCTTCGTCCTCGACATATATTTTGACATGGAAAGCCCGTTGCAGCTCCTGCATGATCTCTTCCAAGGGGCTGTCCCTGAATATGAATTTGCCCGTGATCCAAGAGGTCGTGTTTTCGGGGCGTATGGTCGAGACTTTCAGTGTGTTGTCAGGCTTGTAGAAGACAGCCCGCTCGCCGGGTGACAGTATTTGGTCTGCCGTCGGGGACTGGTTCGTGTTTTTGTACAGCCCGATTTTCCCGGTGATGAGCGTAACCGCTGTCTTTTCCGGTTCCGCGTCGACATTGAATGTGGTTCCTAATACCCGTATGCCGATGCCGTCGGTCCGGACGATGAAGGGTTTCTTCTCGTCTTTGCGGACTTCGAAGAAAGCTTCTCCTTTTATTTCGACCTGTCGGGCCTGTCCGCTGAACTCCCTCGGATAGCGCAGGCAAGCGTTTGCATTCAGCCAGACGACACTGCTGTCCGGCAATGTGATTTTTGTTTTTGCATCGGGGACGGCTGTCGTTTCATAGTAGACGAGTCCCTGCTCCGGCTCCTTGTCGGCCAGGATGATCCCTGTAAGCAGCAGCAGGGCGATGGAAGCCGCTATGGACAGGTATTTCCATGCGGGGTTTCCTTTGCCGGCATATGAAATGACGACAGGCCGTCTGATCCTGTCCGCCAGCCGTTCGGACATCTGCTTTTCATCAAACGGCAAGGACTTGAAGCGTATGCGCTTTGCCAATGATTCGAGTTCTTTGTTATTTTGTTCGTTTTCCATCTTATTCCGGTAGCTTTATGGATAGAGATGACAGGTAAGGCAAAAAACTCCTATCCGGAATGGAAAAAAAATATTTTGGCCTGAAAACGGCCTTCCGGTCCTGACCCTATGCGTTACGGCCCCTAACCCTATGCGTTAGCCCTCGTAACGCATAGGGTCAGGAGCCGTAAACTTGCCTGGTTTGTCTGTTCCTGAAATCGCTTGTCTTCCGTGCGTGAGGAAACATTTTTCGTGTATTTGGATGGCCTCTTGAATAATTTTAGCTACATTTGACGATTATTATGTTATAAAAGGACTGTATCTGAGAGATGGGAGAAGAGAGGATCATATCTCTTTTTAGAAAAGTGGTGGAGGGGGATGAAACGGCGTTTCGGGTATTTTTTGAAACGTATTCCCGGCGTTTGTTTCATCTGGCCTATTATTACCTGAACTCTCGTGAATTGGCGGAAGAAGCCGTCCTGGATGTTTTTACGGTCGTTTGGCAGAAGCGGGAAACGCTTGCGCATGTCAAGGAACCGGGACATTACCTGTATGTAGCGGTCAAGAATCAGGCCTTGCATTATATAAGAAGGGGATACGTGCAGGAGAAGGAGCCGTATTCTTTGTATGAAATCGAGTTGATACCGGATTCGGATTCTCCGGAAAGGAAGTTGCTGGATGAAGAATATCGGGTTTTGGTCCAGCAGGCGGTCGATTCGTTGCCTCCGAAATGCAAGGAGGTGTTTCGTCTTGTCCTGTCCGACAAGTTGAAAAACCGGGAGATAGCGGATCTTCTGGGGATAAGCGAAAAGACCGTCAACATTCACATCGCAAAGGCTTACCGGCGTATCGGGCAATATGTAAACAGGCAGTATAAACAGGTGAAGAATTTTGTGCAGCTTTTGTTTTAGCTTTTTCAGATATAACAGGAAAGTCCCCGAAGCCTTGAACAACTTCGGGGACTTTTCTGTTACTTGATTTCCTTTTCTTCCATCATGTCCAGTTCGTTCTTGTCGGAGTCGATGAATTTGTACTCCAGAAAGCCCAGACTTTGGTTCGGGATCACTTTGATACCCATTGAGTATTTCAGTTTCCATTTCCAACTGAGCGGGATTTTCCCGCTCTTGATAAAAGCTGCAACATAGGGATGTACGTGCAGGGCGAATTTCTTCACGTTGTGCTTGTTGACCAAGCAGTCGATCTTTCCTTCCAGGCTGTCGGTAAACAGGATGGAGGGTTTGATGGTTCCCGTGCCGAAACAGGTCGGACAGGCTTCGGATGTGTCGACATCCATTGCCGGGCGGACGCGCTGGCGGGTGATCTGCATCAGGCCGAACTTGCTCAGCGGCAAAATATTGTGTTTTGCCCGGTCGCTTGCCATTGCTTTCGCCATGTGTTCGTATAGTTTCTGCCGGTTGGTAGCCTCGGCCATGTCGATGAAGTCGATTACGATAATGCCGCCCATGTCGCGCAGGCGTAATTGGCGGGCGATTTCGTCTGCCGCCGCCGTGTTCACGTCGATGGCCGTTTTTTCCTGGGCGTCACTGCCTTTGGAGCGGTTCCCGCTGTTCACGTCGATGACGTGCATGGCTTCCGTGTGTTCGATGATCAGATAGGCTCCACTTTTGTACGTGACGGTGCGTCCGAATAAGGACTTGATCTGTTTTGTTATTGCGAAGTTGTCGAAGATGGGAAGTTCGCCGGTATACCGTTGTACGATCTCTTCCCGTCCGGGTGCGATCAGGCTGACATAATCACGGATGTTGTGATAGATGTCCGCATCGTTCACATAAATGTTCTGAAAAGAGGGGTTGTAAATGTCGCGCAACAAGGCCACCGCCCTTGTCGTCTCTTCGTAGATGACCGCAGGGGCTTTTACTTTGGTGATCTTAGGGATGTTGTCTTCCCAACGTTTCAGTAATGTCTTCAATTCATGGTCGAGTTCGGCAACGCGCTTCCCTTCCGAAGAGGTGCGTACGATGACGCTGAAGTTCTTCGGCTTGATGCTCTGGATAAGTTGGCGTAGACGGGCGCGTTCTTCGCTCGATTTGATTTTTGTGGAGACCGATACTTTGTCGGCAAACGGTATCAGCACGATGTATCTTCCGGCGAAGGAAAGCTCGGAAGTCAGTCTGGGACCTTTTGTGGAAATCGGCTCTTTGGCGATCTGCACCAGCACTTCCTGTCCGGCTTTGAGCACGTTGCTGATGCTTCCGTCTTTTTCGATTTCGGGAAGCAGCTCCATCTTGGAGATGGCGGGGAGTTTCTTTTCTCCCTTCTGCTCTTCGAGTGCTTGCTTGAGGAATTTCTGCTGGGTGTTGAAATTGGGACCTAAGTCCAGATAGTGAAGAAATGCATCCTTTTTATAACCTACATCAATGAAAGCAGCGTTCAACCCCGGCATCAGTTTCTTGACCTTGCCCAAGTATATATCGCCGACGGCGAAAGAGACATTGCGGGCTTCCTTTTGGAGCTCGACAAGGTTCTTATCCTCCAGCACGGCTATAGATACCTCTTTGGGTTGTACATCAACTACTAATTCACTAATCACTATAAAAAGAGGTGTTAAAATGTGAGACCTTATCAGATACGCAAAGAACAAACTTAAAAGGTCTCTTATTAAGTTTGTTCTTCAGAGTTACTTTAATAGACTTACTTCTTCTTATGTCTATTCTTCTTCAGTCTTTTTTTGCGCTTGTGCGTAGACATCTTATGTCTTTTTCTTTTCTTTCCGCTGGGCATTGTCTTAAAATTTTAAATTAAACTATAATAACTAAATTACTTTACTTCGTTCAGGAAAGTCTTAGCCGGCTTGAATGACGGAATGTTATGTTCCGGGATGATGATCGTAGTATTCTTTGAAATATTACGAGCAGTCTTCTGGGCTCTCTTTTTAATCACGAAACTTCCGAAACCTCTCAGGTAAACGTTTTCACCTTGAGACAAAGAACTTTTTACGATATCCATAAAAGATTCTACGCTGTTCAGCACCGTCTGTTTGTCGATGCCGGTGCTTTTTGAAATTTCGCTAACAATATCTGCTTTAGTCATGTCTATAAATTAATTAAATAATTGATTTGGACCTATTAATTTTTTGGAATGCAAATATATAGCTTTTTATTTAAGTGAAAAAAGAATTGCCAGTCAAATTTTAAGAAAAAAGTTTCCTTACAATTCGTCGGAACTATGTATGTTTGCGGTAATCAATTAGTTGCAAGATTTGGAAAGATTGAAAAAGAACTGTATGTCGCAGATAGAAAACGATTTAGAGACCAGCCGTCTGTTGCGTGGCTGGTATCGGATACATAAAAGGGAGCTGCCCTGGCGGGAGTCTTCCGATCCTTATGTCATCTGGATATCCGAGATAATCCTCCAACAGACGCGGGTGGCGCAGGGGATGGACTATTTCCTGCGTTTCACCGGGCGGTTCCCGGATGTGGCTTCGCTGGCTTCGGCGGAAGAAGACGAGGTCTTGAAATACTGGCAGGGGCTCGGCTACTACAGCCGCGCCCGTAACCTGCATGCCGCGGCGAAGGATATTATGGAACGTTTCGGAGGGGTATTCCCCGAGCGCTATGAGGATGTGATCTCTTTGAAGGGGGTAGGCGAGTATACGGCGGCGGCCATCGTTTCGTTCGTATGGGGCCGGCCGTATCCGGTCGTGGACGGGAATGTCTTCCGGGTGCTTTCGCGCCTGTTTGCGGTTGACATCCCGATCGATACGGCCAAGGGGAAAAAGGCCTTTGCGGAATTGGCCGGCCTGGTGATGGACCCGCGGCATGCCGGGCAGCACAACCAGGCCATGATGGAACTGGGAGCGTTGCAATGCGTGCCGCAAAATCCGGATTGCGAGGCTTGCCCGCTCAAAGGGCGCTGTGCGGCTTACGGGGCGGGCGAGGTGCAAGCCTATCCGGTGAAACGGGCCAAGGCCAGGACGCGTGACCGGTACTTTCATTACTTATACATTATATATAAGAGGAAGACCTGGTTGTCCCGCCGGAAAGGGAAAGATATCTGGGAAGGGCTTTACGAGTTTCCGCTTATCGAGACGGACAGGGCCATGGATTTTGCTGAGTTGCAGGTGACCGAAGCCTTTCGCCGGCTGTTCGAGGGGGCAGGGCGGCTGAACGTTTCGGCGGACTTGCAGGGGGTGAAGCATGTCCTGTCACACCAGGTCCTGCATGCGGCTTTCTACCGGATCGAGATCGAGCGGGAGAGCGATGCCCTGAAAGCTTTCCTGCCTGTGGCGGCGGGCGATCTGGAGAAATATGCGGTTCCCCGCCTGGTACATATTTATTTGGAGAAATTGGAAGGAAACTTGTCAGAATGATTGAATTTGTGTTTCTTTGTATTCTGAATAAAAGAATAGAGCTATGTCATTGAATAAAGTTATATTGATCGGCAACGTCGGGCGCGACCCGGATGTACGTTATTTCGATAATGGGGCCGCTGTCGCCAACTTCCCGCTTGCGACCTCGGAGAGAGGTTATACGTTGGCCAATGGTACGGTTATTCCGGAGCGTACGGAATGGCACAATGTGGTCGTCCGCCGCGATCTGGTCTCCTTTGTGGAGAAATGGGTGAAGAAAGGTTCCGGGCTTTATGTGGAGGGCAAGATCCGTACACGCAGTTACGATGACCAGGCCGGCGTGAAGCGCTATGTGACGGAAATCCATGCGGACCGTGTCGAGTTTTATAGCACAGGTTCGGGCAATCGTGACAATGTGGCCGGAACCGCTATGGCGGGAGGCCAGCCGCAGGCAACCGCTCAGCCGGCAGGTTACCAGCAACCGGTATCCGGGCAGCCGGACACTTCTTTAGATTCCAACAGCGCGGACGATCTTCCGTTCTGATATTGTTTAACTAATACTGTTCCCCTTGGACTCAGACTATTATTTGTCGGGCTTATTCGACCAGGTTACTATACAGGCGCTCACAGCAGGCCCTGTGATAGCGTTAAGCTCCGCGATTCTTCTGCTGTTGGTTTCCGGCTTCGTGTCGGCTTCCGAAGTGGCGTTTTTCTCGTTAACCCCGGGTGATATCAACGATATCCGGGAAGAGAATGCGCCTTCCGACCCCTTGATCCAGCGTTTGCTGGACCGTTCCGAGTATCTGCTCGCCGCTATCCTGATAGCCAACAACTTTGTGAATGTGGCTGTCGTCATGCTGTGTACTTACGGTATCAACGCGATCGTCGATTTCTCATCCGCCCCGATGCTGGGTTTTATCCTGGAGACGGTTGTCCTGACCTTCATGCTTTTGTTGTTCGGCGAGATCATGCCGAAGATTTACGCGCAGAAAAACTCGCTTCGCTTCGTGCGTAGTTCGGCTTCCGTGCTGAATGTCGTGGAGCGTACCTGCCGCCCGCTTTCGAAGGTATTGGTCACGTCGACCAGTGTCATCAACAAGGCGTTGGTCAAGAAGAAGTACGATCTTTCGGTCGACGAGCTTTCGAAGGCGTTGGAGCTTACTTCTACCGAAATGCCGGAGGAGAAGGAGATGCTCTCGGAGATCATCAAGTTCTACAACAAGACTGCCGACGAGATCATGACGCCCCGTCTGGATATGGAGGATATAGATATCAAGACGAGTTTCCGGACCGTGGTCGACTTCATCATCCGGTCCGGCTATTCCCGTATTCCGGTCTATTCCGGTTCGGAAGACAATATCAAAGGAATCCTGTATATCAAGGACCTGCTGCCCTATGTGGAGAAGCCCGACACGTTCCGTTGGCAAAGCTTGATCCGTCCGGCCTACTTCGTGCCTGAGACGAAGAAGATCGACGATCTCCTGGAGGAGTTCCGTACCAGCAAGATCCACATGGCGATCGTGGTGGACGAGTTCGGCGGCACATCGGGTATCGTGACGATGGAGGATATCTTGGAAGAGATCGTTGGCGAGATTTCCGATGAATACGACGAAGATGAAAAGCTGTTCATCCGTTTGGCTGACGGCAGCCTTATTTTTGAAGCCAAGATATTGCTTACCGACTTTTTCCGCGTGATCGATGCCGAGACTGCCGAGTTCGGCAAACTGACGGAGGAGGTCGAAACCCTTGCCGGCCTTCTGTTGGAGATCAAGGGGGATTTCCCGCGCCGCCGGGAGATTATCGAGTATCGCGACTACCGTTTCCAAATCCTGGAGATCGATAACCGCCGTATCCTGAAAGTCAAGTTCAATCGTATTTCGGACCAGGCAAAGGACGAGGAAGAGGAATAAATGCGTGTTGTCGGTATGATATGGATTTTGCTGCTGGCCTTGTGTGCCTCCTGTATGGAGTACACCCCGAAGCCGTCCGGCTATTTCCGTATCGAGCCGCCTGTCCCTTCCTACCTGCCCCTTCCGGTGGAGGATTTGCCTTATACATTCAGACTTTCCAAATGGGCGGAAGTGGAGTCGCCCCCGGCAGGGAATCCGGCGGGATGGATCAATCTTTCTTATCCGCAGTTGAACGCGAAGCTTTATTGCAGCTATTTCCCTGTCACTCCGGCTACGCTGGGAAGGGCGGGAGAGGAATGCCGAGCGTTGGCTGTCCGGCTGGCGAAGTATCCGGACCGGATCAGGGAGCAGGCATACGGCAATCCGGAAGCTTCGGTATATGGTTCGCTTTTCATGCTGGATGGCGAATCCGCTTCGCCGTTGCAATTCATGTTGACCGACAGCGTCTCCCGCTTTTTCCGGGGGGCTTTGTACTATGATTGTGCCCTGAATGCCGATTCGCTGGCTCCTGTCACGCAATACCTGGCACAGGATATCGTAGAGCTGGTCCAATCTTTTAAATGGAAGGAATAATGCCTCTTTTGATGAAACATGCCGGCCCGTCGTGGGGGATCTGGAAGATCGAGGAATCTTCCGGGGCGCTTTTTTCTCTTTTGCGGAACGGGGAAGAATATCTCCCGCAGTTGGAATCGATCCGTACGGAGCCGCGCCGCCGGGAGTGGCTTGCCAGCCGTGTGCTTTTGCAGGAACTTGCGGGTGGCCCGGTCCGTATCGCCTATCGTCCGAACGGCGCGCCTTACCTTTCGGACTCGTCTTTGCATGTCAGTATCTCCCATACGAAAGGTTATGCCGCTGTTTTGTTGCAGGATCGCCCGGCCGCCGGCATCGACATCGAATACCGTTCTGCAAGGGTGTTGAAGATACGCCGTCGTTTCATGAACCCCGAAGAAGAAGCGGCTATCGACAAGGGGCACGAGACGGAACACCTGTTGCTTCATTGGTGTGCGAAAGAGACGCTTTTTAAGATGGTCGGGCAGGAAGGGGTTGACTTCCTTTGCCATCTGCATGTCCGTCCGTTCCCGTATGCGGAAGAAGGAAGTTTCACCGTCTTCGAGACCCGTACGGAAGAAGGCTCGGTTTTCCGCTTGAACTACCTCGTCACTCCGGATTTCGTATTGACCCGGAGTTGAGTTGATTGCTGATATCGGGAACTGTCCGCAAGGCCGTGCTTTATTTCAGCCAGATATCCCAGGCCGCGAACGCTTGTAGCAAGAGCATTTCGAGACCGTTCTTGACGACGGCTCCTTTTTCTTTCCCTTTCTTCATGAAGAGTGTTTCATCCGGGTTGTACAGGAGGTCGTACAACAGATGGTCTGCGGTGAGCAGGTCGTAGGGGATGTCGGGGCAGGCATTGATGTTTGGAAACATGCCTAATGGTGTCGTATTGACAATAACGGTGTATTGCTCCATTGTTTTGGGAGTGATTTCTTCGTAGGTGATGCAGAATTCTTTCGGTTTGCGGGAAACCAATGTCGCACCTACGCCTAATTGTTTGAGACCTTGAAATACAGCTTTCGAAGCGCCTCCCGTTCCCAGGATGAGGGCCTTGCGATGTGTCTCCTTTAAGAGCGGTTCGATGGAGCGCTTGAAACCGATGATGTCGGAGTTGTAGCCTTTCAGCCTTTTGCCGAAGAGTCCTTTCGTGAATTTGATGACGTTGACGGCTCCGATCAGGCGGGCGTCCTCGTCCAGGTCATCCAAGTAGGGAATGACTTGTTCCTTGTAGGGGATGGTGACGTTCAGACCGTTCAACTCGGGGTTTTCTTTTAATACAGTCTTCAGATCTTTGATGTTCGGGATCTCGAAGTTCAGATAAGTTGCATCGATTTTCTCGGATTCGAACTTCTGGTTGAAGTAGTTCTTTGAAAAAGAGTGTCCGAGGGGGTATCCTATTAAACCATATTTTTGCATGACCTGTAAATTAAGATGATTAATGTTTATTTGCTGCCCGTATATAACGAACAAATGCCGAAAGTAAAGGTTTTTGAACGTGCCTCATTGAAACCGACCCGGCTGAGCAGGTCGGTCATGACTTTCCCTTGCGGAACGACCCGTATGGAGGCCGGCAGGTAGCTATAGGCCGTATGTTCTTTTGAAAGAAGGCGTCCGACGGTGGGGATCACGATTTTGGAATAGAGGTTGTAGAGTTGTTTCATCGGGAAATGTTCAGGTGAGGACAGCTCCAGGATCATCAGATGCCCGCCCGGTTTCAGGACCCGGTACATCTCGGCGATCCCTTGTTCTATGTTTTCGAAGTTGCGTACTCCGAATGCGGCGGTGACGGCGTCGAACGTGTTGTCCGGATAGGTCAGCGCCGTGCAGTCCTGGTATTCGAACGAGATGTGGTCCGACAATCCCGCACTGGCGACTTTCTGCCGTCCGACTTCCATCATGCCCTCCGAGATGTCGGCCCCGATGATGCGGTCCGCTTTCAGGCGGCGGTGCATGGAAATGGCCAGGTCGCCCGTACCTGTGGCAATGTCGAGGATCGAGGCGGGAGAGAAAGGACGCAGGAAAGCGATCCCTTTCCTGCGCCATATTTTGTCGATACCCAGCGAGAGCGTATGGTTCAGTTGATCGTATGTACCGGCGATGGAGTCAAACATGCGCCTGACTTGTGTCGTTTTGTGCTCCTCGTTGTTGTAAGGTAGAATCTGTTCCGAACCGTACTTCGCCATGTCTGTTTATCTTATTTGTTGAGATATTCGGTTACGTTCTTTTCGATACGCGAAAGGAGGTTGTCTGTGTCGCCTTTTTCGAACTTCTCGCCTGTGATGTGTTCATACAGTTCGATATAGCGTTCGCTGATGCCTTCCACGATGGCCGGGGTCATTTCGGGGACCGTCTGGCCCTCCTTGCCCTGGAAGTCGTTTTCCATCAACCATTCGCGTACGAACTCTTTTGAAAGTTGCTTCTGCGGTTCGCCTTTAGCAAAACGTTCTTCGTAGCCTTCGCTGTAGAAGTAGCGGGAAGAGTCCGGCGTGTGGATTTCGTCCATCAGGTAGATCTTGCCGTCGTGTTTGCCGAATTCGTACTTCGTGTCGACAAGGATCAGGCCGCGTTCGGCTGCGATTTCCGTGCCGCGTTTGAAGAGGGCGAGCGTGTATTTTTCCAGCAGTTCGTATTCTTCGGGAGTAGCCAGACCCTTGGCCAGGATTTCTTCTTTGGAGATGTCGGCATCGTGTTCGCCGATCTCGGCCTTGGTCGTGGGGGTGACGATCGGTTCGGGGAAACGTTCGTTTTCACGCATGCCTTCCGGCAGTTTCACACCGCAGATTTCGCGTACGCCGCTCTTATAAGCACGCCATGCGCTTCCGCAGAGGTAGCCGCGTACGATCATTTCAACCGGGAATCCCTGGCACATCACGCCTACGGTCACCATCGGGTCGGGGGTGGCCAGTTTCCAGTTCGGGCAGATGTCGGTAGTCGCGTCCAGGAATTTGGCGGCGATCTGATTCAACATCTGTCCTTTGTAGGGGATACCTTCCGGCAAGACCACGTCGAATGCCGAGATACGGTCTGTTGCGACCATCACCAATACGTCGTCGTTGATGTTGTACACGTCGCGTACTTTACCGTGGTAGACACTCTTCTGTCCGGGGAAATTGAAGTCTGTTTTTGTTAATGCCTTCTTCATATCTTTGTTTTTATGGGACGCTTATAAGGCGTCCTGACTGTTATTAATAGTTTGCTTCTTCTTTTGGGTTATCGGGGAGGACGGTTCGCGAGCCTCCCTTGCGGGGGTGCTTGCTGTCGAACTTGTCGTAGGCTTCTACGATGCGTTGGACGAGCTTATGGCGGACGATGTCCTTTTTCTCGAACTCGATCTTGCCGATCCCTTTTACATCTTTCAGGATTTGCATGGCCTGCACGAGTCCGGAGGTTGCTGTGGGCGGCAGGTCGATCTGCGTCACGTCGCCGGTAATGATCATCTTGGCATTCATTCCGAGGCGGGTGAGGAACATCTTGATCTGGTGTGTCGTCGTGTTCTGGGCTTCGTCGAGGATGATGACCGCGTCGTTCAGCGTCCGTCCGCGCATGAAGGCGAGGGGGGCGATCTGTATCACGTTGTTCTCCATGTATTCCTTCAGCTTGGCTCCGGGAACCATATCCTGCAGGGCGTCATACAAGGGTTGGAGATAGGGGTCGAGCTTATCCTTCATTTCGCCGGGGAGGAAACCTAACTTTTCGCCGGCTTCCACGGCGGGGCGGCTCAGGATGATCTTGCGGATTTCTTTGTTTTTTAGAGCCTTGACGGCAAGGGCGATGGCTACGAATGTCTTACCTGTCCCGGCGGGGCCTGTGGCAAAGACGAGGTCGTTTTCTTCGAATGCTTTGACAAGGCGTTGCTGGTTTTCCGTGCGGGCGACGATCGGCTTGCCGTTCATCCCGTGGATGATCAGGTTCTCTTGCTTGGCGATCACCGGGGCTTTGCCTTTGATGATGTCCAGTATGATGTCTTCGCTCAGCGAGTTGAATTCCTCACAATATTTCTCTACCTCGCGGATTTTCTTGAGAAAGAGTTCCGATTCGTCTTCGTCTCCGATCACTTTCATCACATTTCCCCTTGCCACAATGCGCAATTTGGGGAACAATGTCTTGATCAATTGCATGTTGACATTGTTTACTCCGTAGAATATAACAGGATCTACGCTCTCAAGAATATAAATTCGTTCAATCATTCAATTCGTTTTAGTTCTGCCTTAGTCGCGAATTTTCTGCCATTCTCGTTCAGGCAGACAAAATTAGTAATATTCTTTATGTAAAAATAAATTGTGAGGTATTTTGTTGTCTCTTCATGAAGATTATTTGAACATTTCTTGCAGGCGCCGCCCTTCCTAGCGGCAATCCCAAACGGCATGGATTTCGATCCGTTCGTCCGTAACCCATACATACTCATTGTTTAGTTAATATCCGGATTCATAAAAATAGTCATAAATATTTTGAAATCAGTGAATCTTGGTTACTTTTGTTTCCGTTAAAAGAGAAATGATGAAAAAGATAGTATCTGATATTCGGTTGATAGTGGCTGCTTGCTCGGTGGCAGTGGTGTGTTCGTCTTGTGGAAAAAAGGAAGAACGCGGAGAGTTGAAACGTATCTGGTATAACGGAAGCTATAACCGGGATTTCAAAGATCTGAACGATGTGCATCTGGCCGAAGCGAAACGTATCGGTATCAACCCTGCTTCGGACCGTGAAGAAGCGGAGAATGTGAAAAAAGAGATGCGGGAGATCGAAACCAACGAATATTATGAAGTGGAAAAGCTGACGCATTCCATCCCGTATCTGATCCCTTCGGCAGCACAGTTGTTGGAAGATATCGGACATAATTTTCAGGATTCCTTACGCAATCTGAATGCTTCGATCTATAAAGTCAAGGTGACCAGTGTCACCCGTACGGTCGATGATGTCAAGAACCTGAAGAAAAGAAATACCAACTCTTCCCACAACTCGGCCCACCGCTACGGAACGACTTTTGATGTTTCCTGGGCTCGCTATACTAAAGTAGACGAAAGCGATACCTTGAATATAGACAAAGACCGGTTGAAGATGGTGTTGGCAATGGTCTTGAGAGACTTGAAGCGGGAAGAGCGTTGCTATGTCAAGCATGAACGCAAACAGGGTTGTTTTCATATAACCGTCAGGGAAAAGTAATATGAACGCAACGGCTTACACGAACTTACCCAAGAATACGTTGATGTCCGTAAACTTGGGTAAGATTTGTCTCTTATAGTCCGCTAAAATCGACCCCGTCGAATATTAACGAAGGAACACGCCAACTGGAGAACGTGCGCGGGTCGTTGCCGACCTCGGCTAAATTGCTCCATAAGGAGATCATGTTGCCTGTTGCGTTCATTTCGGAGATGGGCTGCGTCAGTTTGCCTTTTTCAATCAGGAACCCTTCCACGCCGTAGGAGAAGTCACCGGTCGTACTGTTGCTGTTACCGCCGTTGAAACCCGTTACCAGAATACCTCTGTCAACAGATGCGATCAGACCGTCCGTGTCTTTGTTTCCCATCTGCATGGTCAGGATGGAAGGGGAGGCGATCGTTTGTTTCATATCCATCTTGTTGGCTGAATAGGTATCGATATAATAGGTTTTCAGGATACCGTTTTCAAACACAGGCATGCGCTTTGTCGCTACACCTTCGCCGTCGAAATAGCGGGCGCCGGATGCACCCACCGTATGCGGTTCGTCGATGATCGTCAGGCGGTCACCCAATACTTTCCGGTCGATTTTATCGAGCAGGAAAGAGTTCTTCTGCTGGATGGAAGAACCGTACAGCGCGTCGATTACCGGAGAGAGCAGGCGGGAGGAGTTCATATTGTCCACAACCATCTGGTACTTGCCTGAGGCGACCTTTTTCTGTCCCAGTTTACGCATGACACGTTCCAGAGCCTTTGCCCCCAGGCCTTCCTTGACCAGCGTATCGTAGTAGAGGGAAGAGTCATACCAGTAAGATTCCGGGCGGGCATCCCCTTCGCCTTTGATGCTTACGCTGGCAACCAGGCTGAAAGAAGAGCCGGAAGTTTCCCCTTCGAAGCCGTTGCTGGCAACCATATATTTGAAATCCTTTTCGTCGCTGTAGGATGAATTGGCCGAGATGATACGGGCGTCTTTCTCCATCATTTCGTTGCAGACGTTCATGGCCAGCGCCACTTTATCGTCCGGCTGGATCGAGTCGAATTTCGGATCAATCAGTTGCAGGTCGGCACCTCCTCCTTTGTAATAGAGGGAAGCGTCGGGCAACGTTCGTGCCTTGTCTTCCGCCAAGAAGCGGGTGGAAGCGATTCCGTTACGGATGAAACCTTCCAGTTCCTTTTTGTCCAGGCGGTTTGTGGAGAAGGAGCCGAAACGCCCGTCCACAAACAGATGGATCACCAAGCTGTTTTCCGATGCCTGCTGCAAACGGTCCATCTTCATGTCGCGTATTTCAAAAGAACTGCTCGACCCGTTATAGATACTTACGCGTGAGGCCTGGCAGCCGTTTTTCAGGGCAAATTCCATGGCCCACTGAGCCAGCTTTTTATTTTCGTTCGTTATCATGTCTAATGATTTATGATTTATAATTTATGATTTATGGGTGTGTGGACAGCGCATAAATCATAAATCTTTTTTAGTTTTCTCCTCCTACTGTAAGTTTGCTGACTAAGGCTGACGGCATACCGCAGGTTACCGGGCAGGATTGTCCGTCCTTGCCACATGTCCAAGTGCCGTTATCCATCTTGTAATTGCTGCCGACCATCGTGATATCGGCCAACGCACGCGGCCCGTTACCGATGATATTGATATCCTTGATCGGCTGTGTCAGTTTACCGTTCTCGATCAGGTAACCGTCTTTCACGAAGAAGGTGAAGTCACCCGCGCCGATCTGTACCTGCCCGTTGGTGAAGCTGGAGGCATAGATACCTTTCTTCACGGTCGAGATCATTTCTTCTTCCGTCACGTTTCCGGCTTCCATGTAGGTGGCACGCATACGCGGGATCGGCATCTGGCGGAATGATTCGCGGCGGCCGTTGCCCGTTGACGGAATACCGTAATGCTTGGCGCTGATACGGTCGTGCAGGTAGCTGGTCAGTACACCCTCTTTCACGATGTAAGTCTTTTGTCCGGCGATGCCTTCGTCGTCGATATTGACAGAACCTCGGTTGAAAGGAATCGTGCCGTCGTCCACCACGTTGATATGCTCGTTACAAACCTTTTTGTTCAGTTGATCGGAGAAGATGGACGTATTCTTGCGGTTGAAGTCGGCTTCGAAAGCATGCCCGATTGCTTCGTGCAACAAGATTCCGGAACCTCCTGCACCCATTACGACCGGCATTTCTCCTCCTTTAGGTTTGATGGCCTGGAACAGGATGGATGTCTTTTCCACTGCCTCTTTCGCAACCTCGGCAATGATGTCGTCTGTCAGGAATTCGGCTCCCATACGGAAAGCACGGGATGCATACGAATTTTCGATCTTCCCGTTGTCCTCCATGATACAGACAGCGCTTAACGTCACCATCGGGCGGTAGTCGTAGTACATCTGTCCTTCGGAATTGCAGAACAAGATGTGTGAAGTCGTGTCTCCTAATGAAGCCATTACCTTGTGTACCCGTTTGTCGAGCGCGAAAATCTGGTCGTTCAGTTTTTGGAGATACGGGGTCTTTGCGTTTACGGCAAGTTCGTCCCAGGGAGTCTGCACCCCGTAATAATTATTTATGATCGGTTCCTCTGTCAGGGCTGCCGGAGCTTTGCCTGCCGAACCGGTTGCGATACGGGCTGCCGTGCGGGCTGCTTTCAGCATCTCGTCGAGCGTCACGTTTTCCACATACGCATAACCGGTCTGGTCGCCGGCCAATACGCGTACGCCCATACCGAAATCGATATTGGAGGAAGCGCGGTTTACGGCTCCGTCCTGCAATCCGATGTTATTTCGGTAGGAATGTTCAAAGAAAAGATCGGCATAATCGCCGCCTTTTTCGAGTGCTGCCGCCAGCACTTTCTTCATGTCGCTTTCACTGACACCAAAATGGTTCTGAGCGAATGAGATACCGGTGGCCTGATCTGCTCCGTTTCCGGCACAACTTCCTAAGAATGCGGGAGCCGCTAATGATCCAAGCATAACCATTCCTCCTGTTTTGATAAAATCACGTCTGTTGATTTTCACGTTATAATTGTTGATTTATAATTTATGATTTCATTGTCCGTTATCAATTGACAATTGTTTTGCCCATTGCATGACGTTGGCGGGCGGGCGCTCGGCCAACAATTCTTTTTTCATGAAATCCATGTAAGGAGCCACGTGCTTGAAAAATTTCTTGTAACCTTTACATAGATAGTTCAATCCGGGTTCGCCGTTTGCTGCGTGGAGGAAACGGTTCTTGGGACATTCGCCGTTGCAGGCAAACAGGTAGTCACACTCCTTGCACTGGGTAGGGAGTGTTTCATATTTGTCTGCTCCGAACTTCAGTTGGCGCTGGCTGTACATCATCTCGGTAAGCGTCTGGGTATGGATGTTGCCCAACTTGTATTCCGGGAATACGAAGTGGTCGCAGGCATATACGTCGCCGTTGAACTCCATCACTCCGGCATGTCCGCAAGTACGCGCCAGCGTACAGACGCCCGGTTGTTCGCCTACCCAGTTCGCCAGCGTGGAGTCGAAAAGCTGGATATAATAATTACCGACATCCTCTTTCAGCCATTCATCGAAGACCGCGCAGAGGAAATCTCCCCATTTTCCGGCATCGACCGTGAAAGGGGCCAGTTTGATGTTGGCATCCTGCTGTTCCGGCGAGGAGAGCAATGTTCCGTCCTGATGGAATCCGAGGCGTTCCACAATCGGGGCAAACTGGATATAGTGGCAATCTATTTCCTTGAAAAAATGATAGAATTCCAGCGGGTAATCCACGTTGTAGTCATTGACGACTGCCATCGCATTGTATTCCACGCCGTGCTTTTTCAGCAGTTCGATTCCCTTCATCACTTTATAGAAGGAGGGGAGTCCCTGTTTGTTGCGGCGATATTCGTCATGAAACTCCTGCGGGCCGTCTATCGAAACTCCTACGAGGAAGTTGTTCTCTTTGAAGAAACGACACCAGTCGTCGTTCAGCAGCGTCCCGTTTGTCTGGATGCAGTTGTCTATTTGGCGTCCGCGGCCGTATTTACGTTGCAACTCCAGCGCTTTTCTGTAGAAACTGATCGGGCGCATCAGCGTTTCACCGCCGTGCCAGGTAAAGAGAACCTGTGGCATTGTCTGGCATTCCAGATATTCCTTGATGAATTTTTCCAGTAACTGTTCGCTCATGATATGGTTCTTCACCTCAGGATAAAGTTTCCCTTTCTCCAGGTAATAACAGTATTCGCACGCCAAGTTGCAAACCGAACCGACGGGCTTCAACATGACATATACGGGTTTCGCGAACGGGGATATATACGGATTACTCATGGTTTGTTTAATTGAAAATGAAAAATTGAAAATCGAATCAACCTGGTACAATTCCCAATTCCATAATGCAAAAGTAATTTTTTTAACGGACGAATGTCGTTTTTTACTGTGTTTTTTTCTTATAGCGGTTATAATCGGTGACAAATCCGTCACAAAGCCAGTTCGCGAGTGCTTGTCGGTTGTCACTCGGAATGAACCGTTGCTGGTCGAAACTATTCTGTATATTACCCAGTTCGACAAATAAGGATGCCGGTGTTGTATGCCGTAACACATATAAATCGCGTTTGTCCACTGTACCTGAAAAGCCGCGTCCTGGCTGGTGCATTTTGTATTTGTGGGCAAATGTAGACCGCATGGTTTTAGCCAATTGCTTACTTTGGGTATTCTTGTTTTGATGATAGAAGAACACATCAAGCTGCCTGCTTTTACTTCGGCTGTCCACATGCACGAAGATCGCTCGTTTGTAGGCATATTTATCCTGTTTGAATAAAGCGTTTATTTTATCACTCCGTTGTTTCAGGCGCTGGATCTGATTGAATGGGATCGGACTACCCATACAGGTTTCCCGTTTGCTGTTCTTCAGGTATTTATCGTTTCGAATACCGTCTTTGGCATCTTGGATGATAATGTGTACTTTGGCTCCTTTCATCATCAGGTTGCGTGCCAGACGAAGCACGATATCGTAGGCATATTCATCTTCATGCAGTTCGATTTTGCCAATCCGTCCGATTGCTCCTGGATCAGGACCTCCATGTCCGCTGACCAGGTAGAAACAAGCGCCTTTCAGTTCGGATGAGGTTACTTTATAGGAAGCCAGTTCTTTGCCAAACAACGGTTCATAATTCGCTTGTTTGGAAGTTGTTGCGACAGCTTCTTTTCCTTGTAAAGGGGGAAGCGTGTATTTAACTCCCATCTGAAGAGCGTTTCCTTTCCCTAACTTGTTTTTGTTCAGCTCGATGAAGTGCTTTTGATATGATGCTCCCACACGATTGTGGCGTTTGAGAAACAAGGTGATACCTTCTCCTTTCTTTGGAAAGGCTTTTTCCTGGGCCTGTAACCGGTTGACATAAACAATCGTAAAGAATAACGCGAATATGATATTAAGTTTGAACTTCATTGGTGATATCTTGCTAATGCGAACAAAAATAATGCTTTTTCGGGATTATGCAATACATCGTTATACGGAATCGGAAAAATAAGGACGCCAATCCCACCGTACGCATCTTAACCGCATGCCTGTTGGTTGCCGAATGGCTCAAAGAATAGTTCGGGAAGTTTAGACAAGCTATACGGCAATCTGTTATATCGCACAGAAAGAGAAAGAAAAATAAATTTATAATTGACTTATTGTATTGAAAAACAAAAAATGCCGTTTGTAAATGACAGATGAACAGTACTTTTTATACCTTTGCGGAAAAAATAATAGGATGGGCAATCGTAAAATTATAGTTTTGTAATAAATTCATGTCAGGGGAGAGATATGTTCAGGATTTTGCAGCCTTGGAAACACTGTTCAAGCGTTTCTACAAGCCTTTGCGGGCGTATGCTTTCCGTTTTGTGAATGATAAGGATTTGTCGGAAGATATTGTTCAGGATGTTTTTTATGAACTTTGGAAGCGGCGTGAAAGTATCCGTTTTGAGGATGAATCTGTAAAATTTTATCTTTTCAAAGCCGTCTATACGCATGCCCTGAATGCGTTGGATAAAAGGCAGCAGGATGTATATTCTTTGAAGCCTGAGAGAGAGGCGGATATATTGGATCAGTACGTATCCTCTTATATGCAAAACTCCGAACAGAGTTTATTGTTGAAAGAACTGGAAAAAGAAATCATGTCTTACATAAACACCCTTCCCCCTCAATGCCATAAGATATTTATGCTAAGCCGGAGCTATGGATTGAAGAACCGTGAGATTGCGGAACAACTGGATATTAGTATCAAGGCGGTTGAAAAACAGATAAGCAAGGCTCTTTCCGGGTTAAAGGAACATCTTATCCAAAAGGACTTATTCCCTTTATTGGTGCTTACTGTAACATGTCTTTCCCATTAGATCAAATACTTTTTTCCCTTAATAGGTCTAAATATCCTTTCGGAGGAAACTGAACTCAAGAATACATATTGGATGGTTATTTCTTCAGAGCCTGTTTGATTTTGTCCATCATTCTGAAGAAAATTTAAACAGGCTTTTATATTACTAAAAAAAATTATCGAAGGCGGTAGGGTAAAAACCGCTTTTTTTGTATTACTAATAAATGAATTCATAATGAAAAAAGAAACAAACGATATCAATGAAATCATAATCCGTTATCTGGACGGGTCGGCAGAGCTGGAAGAGAAAATGTTCTTGCTTCGGTGGCTGAAAGAATCGGATGGTAACCGGAATGATTTTACTGCAACGCGTGACCTGTGGTTATCCTGTAATGTCGCTGCCGGAAATGAGTTGGAGGTCGATATTGCTTTGGGGAAACTGAAAGACCGTATTTTGCAGGAGCAGGGTCGGATGAAGGGTGAATCGCATACGGGACGAAAATCCTTATCGATCGTTTTGCGGTGGACGCGGGTTGCGGCCGTACTGCTGCTGTTGTTGGGGATCGGTTATGGCATTGGTTGTTGGAAAGGACGTTCCGTTTCCGATATCATGGTACAAAATCAGTTGATAACGGCGAAAGGTAGCAAAGGCAGGTTCACGTTGCCCGACGGATCGGTGGTCTGGCTGAATTCGGAGAGCAAACTGACTTATCCGAACCGATTTACCGGTGGCAGGCGGTTCGTCTCTTTGGAGGGAGAAGCATATTTCGAAGTGGCGAAAGATGCGAAAAAGCCTTTTGTTGTGCAGGCTGGGGAGGTTGACGTCGAGGTTCTGGGGACCTGCTTCGATCTCGATAGTTATTCTTCCGGTGAATTTATAGAGATCGCTTTGCTGAACGGCAGTGTGAAAATATCGGGAAAGGCTGTGAAAGAACCGGTTTGCCTGAAACCGAATGAACTGTTTAGGTATCGGAAGTCGGATCAGTATTCTTCTGTCGAGGAAGTTAAAGCTGGTTTATATGCCGACTGGATCAAGGATCGATTGGTATTCGACAATGACTGCCTGTCCGATATTCTAATCAGTATGGAGGGACGCTATAATATGGAAATCGAGTGTCCGCAACCGTTTGCCGCTTCTACCCGTCTTTCTTTCACGATCCGGCAGGAAAGTATCGAAGAGATAATGGAGGCTATGAGCCTGATTGTTCCGATCAAGTATGAAATAAAGGGAAGTAAAGTATATATAACCCCTCGAAAATAGATGTTTAACTTAAAAAACAAATCGCTTATGGGAATAGACAAATGATGTTGTTGTGAAAAAAGAGGACAGGTGTATGTAGGTTGCATTCGTCTGTCGAAAAAAATTAATTAACCTATCGTCCGGTATTTGGTTCCGGCGATAAAGTTTAACTGAAAATCTATGTAGAATATGATTTATTTTAACCGAAAGGGTCTTTTGTATTCTTTTATTCAAAAAGAAGCCAGGGCGATGAAATTAGCCCTGTTTATGTTAACTGTCATGTTAAGTGGGCTTTCCGCTACAGAGTCTTATTCTCAGACTGTCCGGATTAGCCTCAATATGAAAAACTCAACAGTCAAAGAGGTTTTAAAGAAAATTGAAAATTGCAGTGAGTTTACGTTCTTTTATAATGACGAAATAATAGACGTGGACAAACGTGTCACTTTGAATGCTGAGGATCTCAGTATATCAGATATACTGGCTACAATTCTCCCGAATTGTAGTTATAAGATATCGAATAAAAACATTATTATAACTGTCAAGGAGGCCGGCGTTCACCAGCAGGGAAAGGTTATCACCGGAGTTGTCCGCGATGTCAATGGCGAACCGGTTGCCGGAGCGAATGTTTCGGTAAAAGGTACTACCAACGGGACAATAACCGATATGGACGGGAAATTTACGCTGGAAGGCGTCGTTGCCGATTCCAAACTTTCGGTCTCCTTTATCGGTTATATGGCCCAAGAGATTTCAGTGGGTAATAAAGGGGCTTTTGAAATCGTATTGAGAGATGACATGCAAGCTCTCGAAGAAATTGTCGTTGTCGGCTATGCCGCCCAAAAGAAGGTGAATCTGACCGGATCTGTAGCCAGCCTTAATTTTACGGATGAGAAGTTGAGCCGTCCGGTTACCACGATCGCAGCGTCGTTGTCAGGTATGGCGGCCGGTGTCAATGTGATGAATACCAGCAACCAGCCGAATGCCGAAGGTTCTTCCATCCTGATCCGTGGCGTGGGCACGATGAACGATGCCGGTCCGCTGATCCTCGTGGACGGAATGGAAATGAGCCTCAATGAAGTGAACCCAAACGATGTGGCTTCGATCTCCATCTTGAAGGATGCCGCCTCTTGTGCCATCTACGGAAACAGGGGTGCTAACGGGGTTATCCTGGTTACGACGAAACGAGGTTCGGATGGCAAGATCAATGTGACCTATTCGGGCAAGTTCTCTTATCAGACTCCGGCCAAACTGATCCGTCAGGTAACGGATTATGCAGACTATATGGAGTTTGTCAACGAAGGGTATATCAACACGAACCAGGCAGCCAAGTTCTCCCAATCGACAATCAACGAATGGCGTGAAGCCGCCCAGAACCCGAACGCGACGAATGCTGCCGGCATACCGAATTATGTGACGCATCCGAATACGGACTGGTATGATGTCGTCTACGATCCGAAATGGATGCAGGAACATACCATCAGCCTGACCGGTGCGGAAAAGCGTACCAACTATGCAATTTCGGGTACTTACCTGAATAATCCGGGTTTGGTCATCGAGTCGGGGGTAAAGAAATATTACCTGCGTAGTGACATCGAATCGAGAGTGACCGATTTCCTGACTGTCGGAATGCGTGCCTGGGGATATAATGCCGACCAGGATCGCAATAACTTGGGCGATATGTGGGGATTGAACATGCAGAAAGTGACTCCCGGTGTTTATCCTTATTATAACGGCAAATATGGCGGGATCGAAACCAACGAGGAAGACGGGCAGGCCGGTAACCCGTTGCTGAACATGAGTAACTCGTATGGTTACTACAAGCAGAACAAGTATTTCGTGAACCCTTATCTGGAAGTGAAGTTCTTGAAAGACTTCAAGTTTACGGCCAATTTCTATTACGATCAGTTCACGAACCATCACAGATGGCAACCGTCCGATTATAAAGAACAATACAGTTTCAACCGGACGATGACCCTTAGCACGCCTCCGACCTCTACGGATATGGCGACTTATAGAGTGTATGACTGGGAAAGACGTGAAAAGTACTGGAAAACCAATATGCTGGTAAGTTGGGCGCATACATACGGAAAACATGATGTAGGTGCATTGGTCGGTTATGAAGAATCACGTAATTGGGGCGACGAAGTGGATATTTGTAAGGAAGGAATGTCAAGTATCAATTTGACGGACTTCAATGCCATGACGGATCCTTATTATATCAAGGGCTCTTCATACGAATATTCTTCCCGTTCCTGGTTCGGCCGTATCAATTACGCGTTTGACAATCGTTACCTGTTCGAAATGAACATGCGTTATGACGGTTCTTCTCGTTTTTCTCCTGATTCCCGTTGGGGGTTGTTCCCCTCTTTCTCTGCCGGTTGGCGTATTTCCGAAGAGGAATTCATGAAAGATGTGGATTGGCTGGGCAATTTGAAACTGCGTGCATCTTGGGGTAAGTTGGGTAATAACTCCATCGGCAACTACGAGTGGCAGGCGCTTTACGGTTCCGGCTACAACTATGCGTTCAACGGTAACAAATCCAACGGTCTGGCCATGACGACTTTCTCCAACTATGCTTTGGAATGGGAAGAAACGGCGATCACCAACATCGGTTTGGATTTCGGTGTCTTGGACAACCGTTTGAACGGAACGATCGAAGTTTATGACAAGAAAACGGACGGAATCTTGTATCGCCCGACTCTTCCGGAATCTTTGAACCAGTTTACTTCTCCGCTTCAGAATCTGGCTGGTGTCAACAACAAAGGGCTTGAACTTACCTTGGGCTGGAACGACCGTGTCGGCGATGTCTCTTACTCGGTTTCAGGAAACTTCACCTATAACAAGAATGAAGTGACGAAATACAAAGGCGGGCTGGTCCGTGAATGGCGTACGGATGCCAACGGAAACAAGGTCTGGTATCAGAATGTCGGAACAGTGGCCAACGGCTCGTCCAACCTGATCGTGGAAGGTCATGAAATGAACGAATACTTCATGATGAACCCGTACAAGGGTAACGGCTCTTACTTCAATGCTGACGGGTCTGTGAATATCAATGGTGGACCGAAAGACGGAATGATCCGTACCGAAGCTGATATGAAATGGTTGCAGGCGATGTTCGACGCCGGTTACAAGTTCTATCCCAACCAAGGAATCGGCAAGGACAAGATTTGGTATGGCGACATGATCTATGCCGACTATAACGGAGACGGTATCTACGGTAACGACGACGACCGTGATTTCCAAGGTGTTTCCTGGAGACCGAAATACTATTTCGGCTTGCAGGCAAGCATGACATGGAAAGGTTTCGACCTGTCGATGAACTGGGCGGGGGCTGCCGGATTCAAGATCGATTATTACAAACAGACACAAAACAGCGTCAGTGTCACGCACGGATACGGTCTCGGCTATGATGTCGCTTACGACCACTATTTCTTTGATCCCGAAAATCCGAACGATCCGCGCACGAACATTCATTCCGAAACACCGCGTCTCGTCGGCTATGCAAACAGCGGCCAGGCAAGTGCCACCAGCTCTTGGCATCTGAAGAATGGCAACTATATGAAGTTGAAGAACCTGACGGTCGGCTACACCTTCCCGAAAGAGTGGATGAAAGTCGCGTTCATCCAGAACGCACGTGTCTATCTGTCTGGCGAAAACTTGCTGACGATCACGAAATTCGAGGGCAGCGATCCGGAACGTATGGCTGGTGACGGTTATCTGCCGATCCGCCAGTATACAGTCGGTGTTAATGTGACATTCTAATTAAATTGTGAAAAAGAAGTATGAACAAGAATAATTTTGGAATAATAAAAGGCACGGCAAAACTTTTTTCAACAACAGTTTTGTCCGGTTTGTTCCTTGCCGGTTGCGTGGATATGGATCTGACTCCGAAGAACCAGCCGAGCGAAGGAGAGGTTTGGGCGGATGCCACGATGGCTGAACAGACCGTGACCGGCCTCTACAATGGACTGAACCATTTGTATAACGATAACTATAATATGTGGTTCGACTGCTTCTCGGCGACGATGGACCGCGATGCGAACTGGCGTAACTTCGGTATGCTGTTCGGCAACCAGACGACGTCCGGAGACGGGCCGAGTTGGATTTGGCATGACAACTATAAGTTTATCATCCGTTGCAATGACGTGATTGCCAATATGCCGGACGTGCCAGGGCTTTCGGAAGCGAAGAAAGCGCGTCTGATCGCCGAAGCCAAATTCCTTCGGAGCTATTGGTATTATGAACTGAACTTGCTGTTCGGCGGTGTACCTTACTATACGGACCCGATCAAGAATATCGATGAAGCCAAAGGCAGCCGTCTCTCCATGGTGGATCTCTGGAATGAGTTGGTCAAGGACTTGACCGATTGCATCAATGAGCCTAACTTGCCGGAGAAGTATAACAGCGGCGATAATGATTACGGCCACATCACGAAAGGAGCTGCATACGCGCTCAGAGGCAAGATTTACTTGTGGCAGGAAAACTGGGCCTCTGCCGAAGCCGACTTCAAAAAGGTCGGAGATTGCGGTTACCGCCTGTTTACTTCCGGTGCGGATGCCTATAAGATGTTGTTCAAAGAAGCCAACGAACAGTGCGACGAGATGATCTTCTCCGTCCAGTGTATCGAAGAGGACGGCTATTGGAACTCCAAGAACCGTGGATTCGGCAACCGCTGCACCTATGGTTCCATGTGGAATAACTATTTGGTTAATCCGGATTTCGTCGATACTTACGAGTGTGCGGACGGAAGTAAGTTCGACTGGTCGAAAGTCATTCCGGAGTATTATAAGCTGACGGTCAACGAACGTCGCGTCTTCTTCCTGCGCGATAACCTGACGGAATCAGAAATCGCCAATGCGAAGGAGCAAGGTGCCAATATGGATTATTACCTGCCGAACGGCAATGAAGCCCGCATCCGCAAGGCCTACGACCAGCGTGACCCGCGTTTGGAGATGAGTGTCATTACGCCCTATGCGACCTATTTGGGTGGTGACGGAGGCGCTGACAACTACTTTACGAGTCGTTATCCGTTCCGTACCCAGTGGATAGAAATACAAAATGCGGATGGTACGGTCACGCGTGAGCCGAGTGACTTGCGTACCGATACGCAGGCTATGTTCTATTACCTGAACCGCAAGTTCGTGACCGAAGGTGTCGGCGAAGGCAACCAGAAAGGAACCGGAATCGACATGCCGAAAATCCGGTATGCCGATGTCTTGCTGAACCTTGCCGAGGCTTTGAACGAACAAGGCAAGACGGACGAGGCTGTGGCCGTCGTCAACCAAGTACGCGCCCGTGCCGGTGCTCAGTTGCTCAACTCCAACGTCCCGACGACCGTGAAGGGGAAGGACGATATGCGTGAACGCATCCGGAACGAGCGGTATTGGGAATTGCTCGGTGAAGACTTGATCTACTTCGACGAACTTCGCTGGAAGACTTGGAAGGAAAAGAAGTTCTCTACATACGACGACAACGGCAAGCAGGTGGTGAACGGTCTGCGCCAGGTTTGGGGACAGGCCACTTATCATTACGCTTGGGGCGGAGACCACTATTGGCTGTACCCGATTCCGTATAACGAGACACAGATGAACCCGAACATGGTCCAGAATACGGGGTGGAAGTAATTAATCTCTAAAAAGAAGAAGCTGTTACAAAAGTTTAGGTTTTTGATTCGTACTTTTGTAACAGCTTTTTTTGTAAATAAAACAGATAAGAATGATGAATGTAAAAAATTTTTTCTTGTTGTCGTGTGCCCTCTGCTGCACGGCTTGCGGCGGAAACAACAATTCCGAAGATTCGGGCAAACCGGAGATCCCGGAAGTCGATGATTCGCAACTTGCTTATCATAATCCCGTAATACGGATTGCCGCGCCGGACCCGACCGCCATGCGGGCGAGCGACGGTTTTTATTATTTGTATGCGACGGAGGATATCCGCAACTTGCCGATTTTCCGGTCGAAAGACATGGTGGAATGGGAGGAGATCGGGACCGCCTTTACCGATGAGACTCGTCCGGACTTCTTGCCCGGCAACAAGGATGTCAAGGAACATGCCCATCTTTGGGCGCCGGAGATCCGTTATGTGAAAGGCAAGTATGTACTCTTTTATTCCTTGGCGCAATGGGGCAACCATTGGGTCAGCACCGTCGGTTATGCCGTATCCGATTCTCCCGCAGGGCCGTTCATGCCGAAGGGCAAGGTGTTCGACAGCCGTGAAGTGAACGTGGAGAACTCCATCGACCAGTATTTCTACGAGGAAGACGGCAAGTATTATATGCTTTGGGGCAGCTTTTTCGGAATTTACATCATGGAGCTGGACGTGACGGATGATGTGACGATTACTCCTAAACTCGACACCAAGCACCAGATCGCCGGCAACGCTTACGAAGGGATCAACCTTTGGAAACGCGACGGGTACTACTACCTCATCGGCTCCATCGGCTCTTGTTGCGAAGGGCAGAAAAGTACCTACACCACAGTCGTGGCCCGTTCGAAAGAACTCTTCGGCCCGTATGTCGATAAGCAGGGAGGAAAAATGTTGGATAACAAGCATGAAGTAATCCTTCATAAGAACGACCGCTTTGTCGGGACCGGCCACAACTCCACCCTTCTCGAAGATGACGAGAAGAACACGTGGATGCTTTACCATGCTTTTGAACTGGAACGCTTGGACGCGCAACGGCAAGTCTTGTTGGACCGCATTTTGTGGGATGAAGAAGGCTGGCCCTACGTGGATAAGCTGGAACCTTCTTACGGTGCGTTTCGTCCTGTCATTAAATAATTAAACCGATGATTTTATGAATAAGAAATGGATTGCATTATTGTTTTCGTTCCCGTTGTGGATTTGTGCGAGTTGTACGGATGGCGATTCCGGTAAAAAGGATCAGGAGGGAGTGGAAGAAGAAAAGCCGGTAACCGTCTTGTCGAAAACGGTCCCTCTGGCAGATCCTTACATCTTGCTGCATGACAGCCTGTACTACATCTACGGGACGAATGTCGGAACCGGTTTTGACGTCTATTACTCCAAAGACCTCGAATACTGGGAACGTGCCTCGGCTTTGTCGCTTAGCCACACGAACTCCTACGGCGAATCGATGTTCTGGGCGCCGGAAGTCTATTATGTTGAAAGAGAGAAGAAATTCTATATGTTCTATTCGACGGAAGAGCATATTTGTGTCGCTACGGCAGATTCTCCTTTGGGTCCGTTCAAGCAGGACGAGCATAAGCCGATCCGCGAGGAAAAAAGCATCGATACTTCCGTCTTCTTTGACGAAGACGGAAAAGCCTATCTCTATTTCGTCCGTTTCAACGACGGCAATGTCATCTGGTGTGCGGAACTGAAAGAGAACCTGAAGGAGATCAAGGAAGAGACGTTGACGCAATGCTTCAAGGCCGAGGAACCGTGGGAACTGGTTCTTCCCAAAGTCGTGGAAGGCCCGTCCGTCTTTAAACAGGATGGCGTCTATTATCTGGTTTATTCGGCAAACGGCTATACAAGCCAGGACTATGCGGTGGGTTTTGCCACATCCGATTCTCCTTTGGGCCCGTGGAAAAAATACGAAGGCAATCCGGTGTTGCATAAGTGCGACGGGTTGGTCGGAGTCGGCCACGGTGCTCCTTTTGTTGATATGGAAGGGAAGATGCGCTATGTCTTTCATGCACACAAGAGCGAGACGGAGATACATCCCCGCAATTCGTTTGTCGTTGATATGTCTGTCAAGGATGGCATTGTTTCGTTAGGAGGGAACATTGTCCGCCCGATGGTTGTGGACAGGCTGCCGGCGGGCAAAGTCTTTTAGGTAAATGCATTTTGATGTGCTGCCTAACACATAGCTTTACGAGTGCTAACCCTATGCTTTACGGTGACTAATGCATAGGGTTAGCATTTTTGGTTGTAAAAGTTGAATTTGGTATCCTTGTTTTGATTTTTTGGTTACTTGAGTGAAAATAAATTATATTTGCAGAAAATAGAATATTAACCATGATAGGTGATTTTGGATGATTCAAGTATAAATAGTAAATTCGAAGAGGTATATCTTGCTTATTTCTCCAAGATGAAATATTTTGCCAAGGAGTACGTGCTCTCGGAAGGAGACGCTGAAAATATTGTGCAAGATGTTTTTACCGAATTATGGGAAAAGAAGGAGATACTGACGATGCCTGTCAATCTGGTAGCCTATCTGTTTACTGCCACTAAGAACAAGTGTTTGAATCACCTTCGTCATAAAACCGTTGTCCAAGAGACTGCCAGCCTTATACAAGAAGAATACGCCATCACACTTCAGATGAATCTAAACTCTTTGGAAGCATTCGATGAAGATCTTTTCTCGGAAGAAGATGTTGAGAAGATAATTTCCCGTGCCTTTGATTCCCTTTCTGATAAATGTCGTGAGATTTTTATCATGAGTAAATTAGAGGGGAAAAAACAAAAGCAGATTGCCGAAGAATTGAATATATCTATTAATACGATTGAGACGCAGATGGGAATTGCCTATAAAAAACTACGTGTGGAGCTGAAAGATTACATGACTTTGTTTCTGTTTCTATTTTCTCTTTGAAAAAAGTAGAGGAAAATATTTTTTTTCTTTGGCGGATTTCCAGGACTGAAGTGTTTACTCTATACAAACGGATGACATGGACGAGCGAATACGAAAATATTTCCAGGCAGAACTGAGCGTGGGTGAAAGGCTTGAACTGTTACGGCAGATTGAGGCTGATGAAGAGTTGAGAAGGGGATTCATCGAATATAAAAATATGAATGCCTTGTTAGCCTTGTCCGATCAGGCAGATCGTATGGAGGCAAACCGACAAGGGCTACAGTGATTTAACCAAATGATAAAAAGTAATAAGATCCGAAGGTTTTTATTACATATTTCGAGGTATGCAGCAATTGTCTTATTGTTTGTAATCGCTACCTATTGGATAACAGCCAATCACTACCGGGCAGATAATGTTTTGGCCGAAGTTGACAATACTTTATATGTACCGGCCGGACAACGAATCAAAATAACCTTGTCAGACAGTACTGATGTTTGGCTGAATGCCAAGACAACTTTTACTTACCCTGCGGTTTTTTCAGAGAAAGAGAGGCGGGTGTCGATTGAAGGAGAAGCCTTTTTTAATGTGAAAAAAGATCAGGAAAAACCGTTTGTCGTTTGTTCCGGAGGAGCGGAAATGAGAGTGTTGGGTACGAAGTTTAACGTGCACGGATATGCCGGAGAGGAATTGCAAACCAGTTTGCTTGAAGGCTCCTTGCAAGTTTATTTGCCAGATATTGATGAAAATGGAGTTGTTCTTAAGCCGAACGAACAGGTTACAATCAATGAAAACACCATGAAAGTTGATAAGATACCCTATAACGATTATTTTTTATGGACGGATGGAATTTATAGTTTTGATAACGAACCATTGGGCAATATCCTGAGAAGAATGGAACTTTATTACGATGTTAAAATTGTGGTAGAGGATCCGTCTATTTCCAATTGGAAGTATCGGGGAAAGTTCCGTCAGCGTGATGGCATTGATGAAATCCTACGGATGATCCAACGGATTCATAAATTCAAAATAGAGAAAGACGAAGAAAATAATACGATCATATTAAGTAAAATGTAAACCATTTAAATCATAATGCCTATGATATAGAAAAAACAATCCTACAAAATAACGGCAGATGATTCCAGCACCTGCCGTTAGACATCAAGAAAACACTAGTATCAATTTTAGTATTCACTTAATTTTAAGCAAAGGTATGAATTTAAAAACTTTGTTACAGCTCTTTATTGTACAAAATCAATGTATTAAAGATTTTTTTAGGATCATGAAAATATCACTCTTTTTGCTTTTTGTTTGTATGGCTCAATTGTTTGCTATCAATACGGAGGCACAGAATGCTGTTATTAAATTGGAAACGGATGTACTGTCTGTCGGCCAGTTGATCAATCAAATTGAAAAGCAGACGGACTATCTGGTTGTTTTTCGTAATCAGGAAGTGAACACTGACCGGATGGTCGTTTTGCATAAAAAATCTGGTAAAATAGGTTCTTATTTGGATAAAGCTTTTGAAAACACAGATATCGTGTATGAGATAGACAATAAGTATATATTGCTTTATCGGAAAAATAATGGAACAGGCTCTAAAGAGGTGGTTCAGCAGGGAAAACAGATCACAGGTGTTGTGACGGATGCATTCGGACCGGTGATAGGTGCTAACATTGTAGAAAAAGGAACCATGAACGGTGTTATTTCCGAATCGGAAGGACGCTTTGTCCTTAACGTTGCACCTGGTGCAACGTTAATAATTTCTTATATTGGATATATTTCTCAGGAAATAAAAATCACGGATCAAACCTCTTATACGATTACCCTTCATGAGGATACGGAAACATTGGAAGAGGTAGTGGTTGTCGGTTATGGGACTATAAAAAAGAAGGATTTGACGGGAGCGGTGAAACGAGTAAATTTGGAAAACTCTCCGGCTGTCTCTAATACAAGTTTGTCTCAGGCTCTTGTCGGATCTACCGCCGGTGTCAATACCACTCAGAGCGGATATGCCGGAGAGGATGTGAGTTTGAGTATCCGCGGGACAAATTCGTTTTCTGCCTCTCAAAACCCTCTGATCGTTTTAGACGGTATTATTTATAATGGATCAATGTCTGATATTAACGTTAATGATATCAGTAGTATTGATATTTTGAAAGATGCAAGTGCGGCGGCTGTCTATGGTGCTCGTTCGGCCAATGGTGTCATTTTGGTAACAACCAAAAAAGGAAAAACAGAGAAACCGGCTGTTTCGTTCAATATGTCGATAGGGACACAATCCGCTTCTAACCACAAAGCAAAGTATATGAATGCGGAAGAATACACCATGCGTTTGGCCGACTATGCTTATCAGCAGGATCTGCACAAATGGTATCAAACGAAGCCGACGAGCGACGCGGGCCGTCCGGTCTATCCGGATGTTTCGACAAAAGAGGCGAGGGCTTATTACTTGAGATCGCAAGAAGAAAAAGACAACTACATGTTAGGCTCGGATATCGATTGGGTCGATAAAGTGATGCAGACCGGTTTTACACAGGATTATAATTTGGGTGTCGGAGGAAGTTCTGGGTATGTCAATTATTATTTGTCGGGAGCTTACCATGATGAAGAAGGTTTGCTGCTGAATGACCAGTTCAAACGTTATACTTTCAATGCAAAAGTGGATACGAAAGTGACGGATTGGTTGAAAATCGGTGCAAATGTAAATTTCTCCCATCGTGATTATTCAGGTGTTTCTGCTCATTTTGATTATGCGACAAAAGCGACTCCTATGGCTACTTATGATTTCGATACGCCGGGATATTATCGGATGGAGTTTGCGAATGAATCGGCTATGAAAGACCCGTTGCAATATCTGGCTATCGATAATTCGGATTTACGAAACACGCTTTTCCTGACGTTGACCGGACGTGTGGATGTTCCTTTTATCAAAGGTTTGTCTTATGACTTCAATTATTCAACGACTCGCTATCATCGGGACAATAATACGTTCTATCCGGCAGATGTGGATGGTGGTTTTGTCAATAATGGAAAGGCTGTAAAAGTGCCGGAAAACGAAAATGCCTATTTGTTCAACCACATTTTCGCTTATCAAAGAGAGTTTGGTGACCATTCGTTGAATGCAACGTTTGTTTATACGACGGAAAAGAGATGGGGAGATACGACTACTGCTACTGCCGAATCGTTTGATACGGATAATTTGGGATATAACAATTTGGGTATCGGAACCTTGTTTACCGAAGCAAGTACGGCTTGGCAGGAATCTAATGTCGGTCTGATGGGACGTGTCAATTATAGCTATAAGAATCGTTATTTGTTGACGGGGACGGTTCGCCGGGATGGTTATTCCGGCTTCGGTAGTAATAATAAATATGTGGCACTTCCTTCCGCTTCTATCGGTTGGGTGATTTCAGAAGAAGATTTTAACCCGTTTGAAGATACCTATTTGAAGTTGCGTCTTTCTTATGGACAGAACGGAAACCAGGGTATCGGCCGTTATGCTTCGCTTGCCAAGTTAGGATTAGGCGCTTATAATTATAATGACGATAAAGTGATCTCTTTATATCCTTCTGCGATGGCAAATAAGGACTTGAAATGGGAACGTACCTCTTCTTGGAACTTCGGTGTCGATTTCGGTCTTTTTAACCAACATCTGAACGGCTCGTTTGAGGTGTATAAATCAAAGACATCGGATGTATTGGTTAAGCGTACGTTGCCGAATGTCACCGGATACAGTTGGGTTTGGGCCAACTTGGGTGGTGTGGAGAATAAAGGTTTGGAAGTCGAACTTAATTCCGTAAACATCCAGAATAGTAATTTCTCTTGGACATCGGGTTTTACTTTCTCGTTGAACCGGGATAAGATTACTGAACTCTATGGTGATGGGGCTACACAGGATTTGACGAACGGTTGGTTTGTCGGCGAGTCGATCGGGGCTATCTATTCGTATGAAATGATTGGTGTTTGGCAGGAGAAGGATTTGTATTCTGGTGAAATTTATGACGGTTGGTATCCGGGGCAACAGAAGTTTGCTGATCTGAATGGAGATGGAAAGATCGATGCGGAAAATGACCGTAAGATCATCGGTAACAAGAATCCGAGTTGTCGTTTCAGCTTTAACAATACGTTGACATGGAAAAACTGGTCTTTGTACTTTATGCTGAACTCGATGTTGGGCGGAGGTGGTTATTACCTTGCAGGCAATGGGCTTTTGTCTCCTGACAATAGTTCCGATTATGTCATTCGCTTGAACCAGCCGTCTACGAGAGAGTATTGGACTCCGGAAAACCGTTCGAACGAAAGTGTTGCTTTGTTTAGAAACCAGCAGATTGCCACCAGCATTAATCAAAGTCGGAGTTTTGTCCGTCTTCAGGATGTATCCTTGATGTACACGTTTGATAAAAAGTTATTGCAAAAGACTGGGGTTATCGGTCAGTTGCAACTTTTTTTGACCGGAAAGAACCTTTATACATTTACCGGTTGGGAAGGATGGGATCCTGAATATACGACATTCCCGTTGACCCGTAGTTTGCAATTTGGAATCAAGTTATCACTTTAATTATCATAGAATCATGAAATACAATTTTATATCAAATACGATCTTTTCTAAATTGGTGGCTGTGACACTCCTTTTGGGTGGACTGTTTGGATGTAATGACGATTTCTTGGAAGAGAAACCGTTGGATTTCCTGTCACCGGAGAATACATATACCGAGGCATCGGGTATTAAATTAGGAATAAACGGACTTCACAACTATCTGCGTGATGCGTTGTATTATGGGGAGGATGCCATTGTCTATTTTTACAGTTCGATGGCTGATGTCAGTTATAATGGGGAGAATCCGGGAGGTGTGACGTATGAAGTGTTGACTCCGACTAATAGTTTGTTCTATAAATTGTGGAACAATATGTATATGCTGATCAGCCGTTCCAATGAATTGTTGCTTTATATCGAAGATGAAGCTACGACTGGCTGGGAAAGTGCCGAACAGCAGGCAATGTATAAAGGGGAAGTTCTTTTCTTCCGTGCGTACGCTTATCGTTTGCTTGCTTCATTCTATGGAGACATTCCTTTGGTGATAGAGGCTGTGAGCACGCCTAAGACCGATTTTGTCCGTACTCCTTTGAAAGAGGTGTATGCCCAGGTAGAAAACGATTTGCTTTTTGCTACCCGGCATCTTCCTGATCCTGGTAAGGAAGATGAAAAGGGACGTATCACGAAAGGGGCTGCTTTTCAGTTATTGTCTGAAGTCTATTTGCAAGCAGGTGAGTTGCAGAAAGCGGTTGATGCTTCTACGCATGTGATTGAGGATTTTGGTTATCGGTTGATGACCGAACGTTTCGGTTCGACAAACGATGTGTTTGGCACGGGCGATGTTTTCTTGGATCTGTTTGCTTATGGAAATCAGAATTTGAATGAAAACAAAGAAGCTGTCTGGGTTGCTCAGTTTGCTGCCAACTTGTCGGATGGAGGAGGTAAAATAACGGTCCTCGCCGTCATGGTCCCCGTTATTATTCTTTAGGAAATGATCCGGCCGGATATACTTGCATATTGGGTGAATTGATCGATGGTAAATATACGGGATATACAGATACGTTGAGTCGTCCGGTTTCCTGGTCGCGTCCGACTTATTATGTAACAAATAAGGTTTGGGAATCGGATTGGAACAATGATATTCGAAATGCTCCTCATAACATCAAACGAACTTACTATTTCCAAAATCCTGAATCTCCTTATAACGGACAAGCAATCGATTTTAGTTTGTGGGGCAGTTATGAAACGAATGGCCGTAATCAGATGAAGGATACGTGTAACTATATTTATCCTTATTGGATCGGAAAGGTCGGTGATCCTTGCCATGTTCAGGCCGAACCTCTTCGCAGTGGTGCCGGATATACGTGGAAAGATTGTTATTTTATGCGATTGGCGGAAACTTATTTGAACCGTGCTGAGGCATATATCCAATTGGGTGAAATGCAAAAAGCGGCAGATGACATTAATGTGGTCCGTTCACGTGCGAACGCAAAGCCGATCACTGCAAATGATGTTTCAATTGATTATCTGTTGGACGAGCGGGTCCGTGAATTGTATACGGAAGAAATTCGCGATGTGGTTTTGCGTCGTACTGGCAAGTTCCTTGAATATCTGCGGAAGTATAATGATAATCCGCAAGCTCCGGCTATGAATGTGAAGGATTATAATATCTTGTGGCCGATTCCTCAAACAGAGATTGATGCAACTGGTGGTGCGTTGACACAAAATCCGGGTTATAATTGATGGACGTTATTCCGTGCATACTGATCATGCTGTGCATGAACATAAATGGATGCCTCCGGAATACGCAAAGGGTTCAAGATCACGGAACTCAATGATACCGTGAATACGGCTACCACGATCCTCCGTTTGTTTGATGTGGAGAAATCTTTGCCTTGGACGGGGGAGGTATCAAGTTCTAAATTCAAGTAAGCAGTTCCTGTAAGCAAACCTAAATAAAAAAAGAGTATCTGGGGGAAAACCGGATACTCTCTTTTTTTATGAATAGGTCGTTTCTTAGTTCTGATCCTTCAAGATCACATCATGCGCTCCGCCTTCCACGATACTGGTTGAGGAAACCAGTGTGATTTTGGCGTTCTTCTGCAAATCGGGAATGGTGATCGCCCCGCAACTGCACATCGTGGCGATTATTTTGCCCAGTGTGAGGTTGAGGTTGTCTTTCATCTTTCCCGCGTATGGCACGTAGCTGTCGACACCCTCTTCGAACTTGAGCGCTTCGCTGCCGCCCATGTCATAACGCTGCCAGTTCTTGGCGCGGTTCGAACCTTCACCCCAGTATTCTTTTACGAAATTGCTTCCGATCTTCATCTTCTTCGTGGGAGACTCGTCGAAACGGGCGAAATAACGTCCCATCATCAGGAAGTCCGCACCCATCGCCAAAGCAAGCACCATGTGATAGTCATGCACCAGGCCTCCGTCGCTGCAAATAGGCACATAGATACCTGTCTTTTTCATGTATTCGTCGCGTGCCTGTGCCACGTCGATCAATGCGGTAGCCTGTCCGCGGCCGATACCTTTCTGCTCACGGGTGATACAGATCGAACCGCCACCGATGCCCACCTTGATGAAATCGGCTCCGGCTTCGACTAAGTAGTCGAAACCTTCCTTGTCGACGACATTTCCGGCGCCGACCAGCACCTTGTCGCCATAGTTCTGCTTGATCCATTGCAATGTCTGCTGCTGCCATTCGGAGTAGCCGTCGGACGAGTCGATACACAAGACGTCGACGCCCGCTTCAACCAGCGCGGGAACACGTTCCATATAGTCGCGCGTGTTGATCCCCGCGCCTACGAGCAGTTTCTTGTCGCTGCCGGACAACTCTTTCGGATTGTCGCGATGGCTGTCGTAATCTTTGCGGAAGACGAAGTATTGCAGGTTCTGTTCCTTGTCGATGATCGGCAACGTATTCAGTTTGTTATCCCAGATGATCTGGTTGGCTTCGCTCAACGTCATGCCCAGTTCGCCGACGATCAGTTTGGAGAACGGAGTCATGAATTCTTTCACCTTCTTGTCGAGAGAATCTTTTTCAGCACGATAGTCGCGACTGGTCACCATCCCCAGCAATTTACCGTTAGGAGTGCCGTCGTCCGTCACGCCGATCGTAGAATGTTCGGTACGCTGTACCAGGGCGATTACATCTGCCAGCGTATTTTCAGGAGTCAGGTTGGAGTCGCTGATTACAAATCCGGCTTTGAACTTCTTTACTTTCCGGACCATTTCTGCTTGGCTGTCGATAGGTTGTGAACCGAAGATGAAAGACAATCCTCCGTTGCGGGCCAGCTCGATGGCCAATTTGGGGCCTGACACGGATTGCATGATCGCAGAAACGAAAGGAATGTTTAGTTCGACCGCAGGCTTTTCGCCTACTTTGTGTTTCACAAGCGGAGTTTTCAGTGAAACGTTGGTTGGTACGCACTGTTTGGTGGTTAAACCGGGAATAAGCAAGTATTCGCCGAATGTTCTTGATACATCGTTTAAGTAAACTGCCATAGTGTTTATATTTACTGGATGATTTTATTGGGGTACAAAAGTACTCAATTCTGTTGGATGATGTATTGTCGGGACAAAAGAAAATTATGTTTTTTATAGAAAGGATCATGGAAAATTGAATCGGAGCGTCAATCGAAAGGAGAAGTTCTTGTTTTTTCTTGGCGTGTAAATATGATTCACATGATAATAATCATCTTATATATGGTTGGAGAAATATCGGGAGATGGTATCTTAGTTCTTGGAGAACTAAGGTTATTCCACCCTATGTTACGACGTCAAAATTAGGAATATTTAGTAATTTTACCTATCAAATAAGGTTAATAATAATCAATTGTCAAAATTGATATTTCAGCAGATGCAGTTTTCTTTGCCCTGCCAACTGCCATTCCGTTAAAAAACGGATAGCCCCTTGCTTCAGCGAATCTCTCATTCTACCTTAGTTCTCCAAGAACTTCGGTTTGACTCTATGGTAAACAAAAAGTTACGGATTGATATGTTGAATTTTGATTCTTGTCATTAGTGCCGGAAGGCTTGATGGATAAGTCTTAATATTAACCTTATAAAAAGAGAAAAATGCAAAAGAAGAATTGTGATCTTCCTTTAGGAAGAAAAGGTTCGTTATCCCGAGTTTCGAAAATGACTTGCGGATTACTTTTTTGCTTGACGACAAGTGTTTTTGCTGTTGGTGAAAATGCTGAATTGTTAGTGGAGAACAGGTTGGAAAAAACTGTTTCAAATCAAGTTGGAAAGACCATTACCGTTGTCGTTCAAGATGAAATGGGACCGGTAATTGGTGCGAATGTCGTAGTAAAAGGTACAACAAACGGGAATATCTCTGATGTGAACGGTAAGGTCGTATTGGATGGTGTACCTGCTGATGCGACGTTGGTTGTGTCTTATATTGGTTATGTGTCGCAAGAAGTAAAAGTTGGCAACCAAGCGACAATCAGTGTTAAACTTGTTGAAGACTCGCAAACCTTGGAAGAGGTCGTGGTGATCGGTTACGGTTCTTTGGATAAGAAGCAGGTGACCAGTGCCATCACTTCATTGAAGGCCGATGACCTGATGGTCGGTGTGAGCGGAGCGGATATCTCTTCGGCTTTGCAGGGGAAGATCGGTGGTTTGGTCATGAATAATTTGGGTAGTGCCAACTCCAGTACGACTTTTCAGCTTCGCGGTATGACTTCCATCAATTCGGGTAAGGCGCCTCTGATCGTGATCGACGGTTTTCCCGGTGGTGATATCCGTTCCCTGACGCAGGATGATATCAAGTCTATTGATGTTTTGAAAGACGCTTCAGCCGGTGCTATTTATGGTACTCGTGCAGCGGCAGGTGTAATTTTGATTACGACCAAGAGCGGTTCGGACACGAACGGGAAGGTCCGGCTTACTTATAGTAACGAGTTTACTAAAAAACAAAATTACAATGCTCCGGAGATGTTGTCCGGCCGTGAATATGCCGAATATGGCATCGGAACGGACTATGGTTCGGATACGAACTGGTGGGACGAGTTGATCAATAAGGACAATTTCTCGCAAAAACATCATCTGGCATTGGAAATGGGCACGGAGAAGGCACAGGTCTACACCTCTTTCTTCTATGAAAAGAATGAAGGTATTGCCAAACAAGACGGACGTCAGGACTATGGTGGACGTGTGAATGCTTCTTTCAAATTGTTTGACGACTGGTTGGAAGTCCGTCCATCTGTAGATTACCGCCAGGCAGCCCGTAATAACCACTATCCGAATTTCCAGCAGGCTATGCGTAATAATCCGACTCGCTCGCCGTATGATCCGGAAAGTGAAACCGGGTATAACGTGTGGACCAACGAGTCGTTGGACTATAATGTTGTGGCAGACGCCATGCTGGAAGATTATTATGGTATGGATAAATGGTTTAAGCCGGAAGTGAATTTGAAATTGAATATCAAACCGATTCCGGGCTTGAACTATCAACAGGTCATTGGATATGAAAACCGGCAATGGGAACTTCATCAGTATTGGCCCAGTACGCATCGTGACGAGATTGAGAACTCACGTAAGGGACATGCCCATTTGGAATTTAGCAAAACGGAAAATCTGACCTCCGAAGGATATTTTTCTTATGTCAAGGAATTAAAGGGCGGACATAATCTGAACGCAACGGTCGGTTATTCTTATTTTGAAAAGAATGGGGAAAACTTCGGTATGGACAACTATAACTTCTCTGTCGACGGTATCAAGTATTGGGATATGGGACAGGGTAGCTATCTGACGGATGGAAAGGCCGGAATGAGTTCCGGCAAATCGGTTACGGAACGTCTTTTCTCTCTGTTTGCCCGTGCCAATTACTCTTATCAGGACAAATACATGCTTTCCGCTTCCATCCGCCACGAAGGTTCTTCCAAGTTTGCGGCCGACAACCGCTGGGCGAACTTCTGGTCTGCAACGGCCGGTTGGCGTATTTCGAACGAAGAGTTCATGAAGGATTTCGACTGGCTGGACGACTTGAAGATCCGTTTCGGTTATGGTGTGACCGGTAATAACGACTTTAGTGCGACTTACATGGCCAATATGTTAGGTTCGGACACGAACTGGATGATGCCGAACGGAACATGGGCATATTCGTACGGGAAGTCCCAGAATGTCAATCCGAACTTGGGATGGGAAGAAAAGAAAGAGTGGAACCTGGGTGTCGATTATTCTTTCTTTAATGGACGTTTGTATGGTAAGTTCGACTACTATCGCCGTAAGGTGGACAACCTGTTGTTCAGCGTGAAAGTCCCGCAGCCGCCTTATACGCAGGGCAGCCAGATGCAGAACATCGGTTCGATGGAAAGCAAAGGTTGGGAATTTGAAGTTGGCGGCGATATTATCCGTACGAAAGATTTCACTTGGTCATCAAATCTTAATCTGAGCCATAATAAAGGAAAGATTCTGACTTTGGAGGGTGATAACTCCTATCATAATGGTAATGGTTTTGTCGCTCCGGGTTCTCCGGGTGATGCTGCTCGTATGGAAGCAGGTTCAACGATCGGTTCTTTCTATATTTGGAAGTTTGCAGGATTTGACGATGAAGGTAGTTTCTTGTTGTACAACAAGGATGGTGAAGTGATTCCGGCAGCTCAAAAAACAGAAAATGACAAGCAGTTTATAGGTAACTATACACCGAAATTGATTCTCGGATGGAGCCATACGCTGACATACAAGAATTTCGATTTGGGTATCAGTATGCGTAGCTGGATTGATTTCGATGTATATAACACCATCAATATGTATTACGGTATTCAGGGACAGGGTAATTTGAACGTATTGAAAGATGCGTATGGTAAGTTCAACCATATCAAGGGAGAAAAGCAGATTTGCGACTATTATCTGGAAGATGGTTCGTTCTTGAAGATCGATGCTATCACATTAGGTTACACGCTTCCGATGAAAAAATATACGAACAACTTGATTGATCGTATCCGTATTTACGGTACAGTCGGCAATGTTTGTACGATCACCGGTTACAGCGGCATGAACCCTGAAGTCAATATTACCGGCTGGGATCAGGGTACGGAACGTTTCTGGAGTGATTTCTATCCGGTCGTTCGTACTTGGACATTAGGTATGCAGTTTAACTTCTAATACAGATTTTAAGATGAAAAAGAAAAATATATTCCAATTGATTTTATCCGGAGTGATCTGCCTGCTGGGTACTACTTCTTGTAGTGTCGATCCTGAATTTTATTCGCAGGTAGTTCCGGAAACATTTTATAGTTCGCAGGATGCCGTATGGCAACGTTTCAACCGTCCTTTCACACACTGGCGTTGGTATATCGCCCATGATGAGCCCCGTTGGGCGTTGCAAGAGTTGGGAACCGACGAGTACTGTCTGCCGACACGTGGTAGCGACTGGTACGACGGGGCCAATTACCAGAAGTTCCATCATCATGAATATACGGAAGATATGACCCGTGTGGAAACCGGTTGGACCAACTTTGCGATGGGTGTCGCTTTGGCTTGGGACGCGTTGGAAGATTTGGAAAAAGTCGATTTCGATGCGCTGGGTTTTCCTGAAGGCACACGTGAATCCATGTTGAACCAGCAGCGTACGTTGGCTGCTTCGTTCTATATAGACGGTTTGGATTTCTTCGGTGGAGTACCTCTGTACACGACTACCCAAAGCGAAGTGAAAGGACGTTCGACGGATGTCGAGACATTCAACTTCATTGATTCCTTACTGAAGATTGCTGTTCCTGAACTTCCGGTCAAGGAGACATTGGGCGGAATGGAGACCGGCTCGATCAACCGTGCTGCCGGAGCTGCTTTGCAGGCTCGCTTGTATTTCAATGCCAAATCTTATATCGGCAAGGAGATGTTTACGGAAGCGGCCCAGATTTGTCAGGATATCATAGACGGCAAATACGGCCAGTATGCTTTGGAGTCGGATTGGACGAACATTTTCGGGTTCGACAACGAGCGTTGTCCTGAAATAATCTGGTCCGTACCGAGCCAGAATGCAAAGACCGAAACGGATGCCATGTATTGGACGTGGCAGGTTCCTTACAATTATAAGAATTATTTGGGTGGTCTGGAAGGCTCGGGTTCCAATAACGGTATCGGTTTGATTCCGAGTCTGGACCCGACCGGCAAACGTTATCCGTATAAATTGGGAGGTGCGTATGCCAAGTTCCACGACAAGGACATCCGTAAGCAGCCGTATGTGTATGAAGGAAACGGAAAATATCGCGGTATGTTTATCGTCGGCAAGCTGGTGAATCCGTTGAATCCGGAATGGGTTTGTACAGGTACGCGTGAATATGCCGGCGAAGTCATCACGATTGTCGACCAGGTGGCTTATTTTGCCAAAGTGGGAAAAGATCCGCAGTATCCGGATTTGGCCTCTTTGCCTTCCACGATTGCGACAGCCGAAGAAAATTCATGTGTACGTGTGACAAAACGCAGCCCGCGTCCTACTCAGGAAGAGTTCAAGCGTAAAGGTGATCCGGATTGTCCGGTGATCCGTTTGGCCGAGATCTATTATATGCTGGCTGAATGTAAGATGCGTGCAGGTGACAAGCAGGGAGCTGCCGATCTGATCAATACGGTTCGTAGACGTTATTTCGAAGGTGGCAACGATCCGGATCCGGTAACTGCTGCAAACTTGGACAAATACCGTATGCTGGACGAATGGCAATTGGAATTCTTGGCCGAAGGTCGCCGCCGTACGGATCTGGTTCGTTGGGATGCCTACGTGACAGAAGACTGGTGGGATCATAAGGCAACGAATAATCCTAATTTCAACCGTTTCCCGATTCACTACAGTCTGATCGGCGCGAACAATCTGCTGGAGCAGAATCCGGGTTATGGCAGTAAGAAGTAATTGTAAATTGGATACAAAATTCCGTCTTTAGACCTTGAAAAGAGAGAGGAATGGTAGCTGACCGGCTACTTCCTCTCTTCTTTTGTTTTTTACAATTAAAAAAGGCTTTGCTTATGAAATGGAAAATAGTTGTTTTCTGGCTGTTCGTATTTGCCGGGCTTTGGTTTTTCTTTTGGTCGTTTGGCACGTCCACGTTCCAACGGCAGGAAGAAGTGCAGTTGTTTATTCCTGAGTGGATGGTTATCCGGGATATGCTGTTTGTTCCCGGTGGTTTTTGTACGGTAGCCGGGCAGGCTTTGGTTCAATGTTATACCTCTTCCCTGTTTGTGTTGTGGGTTAACAGCACTTTCTTGTGTATGGCCGGCTTCCTGTGCTATCTGCTTTTGCAGGAGATCGCACCGCGCGGATATAATCAGTTGCTTGCCTTATTTCCCGTTTTAGGATTGTTGAAAGCCCATGCCAGCCCTTTTTATGTGTTGGACGGAACGGTGGGACTATTCCTTCTCCTGCTATTTTCTTATGTTTTCATCTGCGTCCGGCGAACGGCGACGCGGTTGTTTTATGGCATGGTGAGTGTGGTGCTTGTCTATTGTTTGGCCGGTCAACTGGTTGCGCTTTATGGTTTGGTCGTGGTTTTCATGAGCCTTTTGTGCCGAAGGAAGAAATGGTACGGTTCGCTTGCCGTGTTTTCGGCCGGGATGTTGTTGACTTATGCCAGCATTCGTTTGGCTGCCGGTGTTCCGCTGACAGATGGGATTTACTCGGAGAGGTATCAGGAATCCCAGTTACAACCGGACTCCTATGTGTATTATGTTTGGATTCGTTTTGTAGTCTTGCTTTTGGTTTTGTTTGCAACGGCTTTTGCAATGAGAGCTATTTCTTGGGAGAGGCGTCCGGTGAAGATGCTTGTTACAGGCATTTTGTTAGTCGGCTTGTTTGGTTTTTCTTTGTTTTGCCTTCCGGGGGCGTATGAAGTACGGAACAATCGGATGAACAAGCTGTCCGTTTTGGGACAAAGAAACGATTGGGACACGATTATCCGTGAACATCCGGGGAGAGGGGTGGCGGATTATGCCAGCCTTAACTATTTGAATATGGCATTGGCTCAAAAAGGTGTTTTGGGCGACCGGTTGTTCCATTATGACCAGAAAGGGCCGCAAAGCCTTCTGGCCTCTTGGGACCGGACTTATTATATGAGCTGCCTGTTAAGCGATATCCATTATATGATCGGGGATATCAGTCTTTCGGAAGGATATGCGATGGAAGGCCTGACTCTTGCCAAGCGGGGAGGAAGTCCTCGTATGCTTCAACGATTGGTGAAGATTAGCTTGATACGGAGAGATTTTGCTTTGGCGAATAAGTATCTGGGCATACTCGGCCGGTTGCCCGGTTATCGGCGTTGGGCGGAAAGATATGCCGGTTATATTCGTCATCCCGAAAGGATCGGGCAGGATGAAGAACTTGCCGTGAAGACAATACCGGCCTTTCAGCCGGACAATTTGCTCTGTCTGATCGACATCGACAGCCTTTGGGCTGGACATCTTTCGGAACCGGGCGTAAACCGGGTCGCATGGGAATATTTAGGCTGTTCCTATCTGTTGGCGAAGGAAATGGAGAAGTTTAAGGCATTCCTGTCGCATTCCGGCACGTTTTTGCCGGCACGTTCCCTTCCTGTTCATTTCCAGGAGGCGGCATTGGTTTTGGCGGTCGAGGATCTTTCTTTCCTTGACAGGGTTTTCGTCCATCCTGAAATAGTCCGGCGGTATAAACAATTCCAGAAGGATATTCTGAAGGTCAAGAACGGCGGTGACGGGTTGCCCTGGCTTTATCGGCAATATGGAGATACTTTCTGGTTTTATTATTATTGTAAGAAATTGAATGGATAGTCTATGAAGTATTTATTTTTCCTGTTGTGGTTTTGTACGGTTTTCTTTTTCTCTTGCAACGACGGGTTGCCCGATGCGGAGGAAGCGGATGGAGAAATTGAAATCTTTCCTGATTATAAAGAGGTCGCGATTCCTTGCAATATCGCTCCGCTGAACTTCAAACTGAAAGAACCTTGCGAAGCGATCGCCCTTTTCTCCGGCGAGGGATTGCAAATACGCGTGGACTCGGATAACGGTTCTTTCCAAATTCCGGAGAAGAAATGGCGTCGGTTGCTGGACGCATCGGCTGGAGGAAACCTTACGGTCGGGATCTATATCTGCAAAGATGACGGATGGTTTCGATATCCTCCTTTTTCCATTCGGGTTGTCAAAGACGAAATAGATCCTTATTTGGTCTATCGCCGTATTGCGCCGGGCTACCGGATGTGGAACAGGATGGGGATTTACCAGCGTTGCCTGGAAGATTTTACGGAAGAAACTTTTCTCGACAATAAGCAGACGAATAATAATTGCATGAATTGCCATTCCTTCTGTATGCAGAATCCGGACCGGATGCTTTTTCACCAGCGTGCGCTGCATGCCGGGACCTACATACTGACGGACGGGCATATCGAGAAGCTGCATACGAAGACCGAACGGACTATTTCTCCTTTGGTCTATCCCGCCTGGCATCCGTCCGGCCGGTATGTCGCATTCTCGACAAACGATACGAAACAGGATTTCCACCTTTCGGATGCGAACCGGGTGGAGGTGTTTGACAATCGATCGGATGTAGTGCTCTATGACGTGGAGAAACACGAAGTTGTAACGGCTCCCCACTTGTCTTCGGAAGAGAATATGGAAACCTTTCCGGCATTTTCTCCGGATGGCAGGCGGTTGTATTTCTGTTCCGCGCCGGCGTGCCTGATGCCTGAGTCATACCGGGAAATCCGCTACAACCTGCAAAGCATAGCTTTCGATCCGGAAAAACGTAGTTTCGGCCAAAAGATAGATACGCTTTACAATGCAAACGAAGAGGGGCGGAGCGCGAAGTTCCCGCGCGTATCGCCCGATGGTCGTTTCCTGATGTACACGGTTTCGGATTATGGTAACTTTTCCATTTGGCACAAGGATGCGGATTTGCGGTTGCTGGATATGTTGACGCGTAGAACGGATTCCCTTCTCCAAGTGAACAGCAACGATGTCGAAAGCTATCATTCCTGGAGCAGCAACAGCCGGTGGTTCGTTTTCAGCAGCCGCCGGGACGACGGGCTGTATACGCATCCTTACATCTGTTATCTGGATGCGAATGGCGTTCCCGGAAAACCATTCCTGTTGCCTCAGAAAGAGACGGACTATTATGAACGTTCTCTTTTCTCTTTCAATATCCCCGAACTCGTTCGCGGAAAAATCAAGGTCGACACTTATGAATTGATCGATAGAACTAAATACGGGGAAGCAGCATGTTTGGATACAGTTTTCCAAGCTTGGCATCCGGCTTCTGCCATGCAATGAAAATTTTGTATACCTTTGTGCCCGTAAAAGTGAGAAAATATGATTTCTGTTGAAGGACTAACAGTCGAGTTTGGCGGTTTTACGCTTTTTGATAATGTATCGTTTGTGGTAAATAAGAAGGACCGTATCGCATTGGTGGGAAAGAACGGTGCGGGAAAATCAACGATGTTGAAAATATTTGCCGGATTGCAGTCGCCTACGTCCGGGACGGTCAGTGTTCCGAAGGAGACGACGATCGGCCATCTTCCACAGCAGATGAAACTGGCGGATATACAGACTGTACGTGAAGAGGCGGAACATGCCTTTGAACATATCCATGAGATGGAAAAAGAGATAGAACGGCTGAATCTGCTACTGGCCGAGCGGACTGATTATGAAACGGAATCGTATCAGAATCTCATTGACCGTGTCACAAATCTGACGGAACATTTTCAGATGATGGGCGGGAACAACTATCATGCCGAGTTGGAACGGACGTTGATCGGCCTGGGATTTGGCCGAGAGGATTTTGACCGGCCGACCTCCGAATTCAGCGGGGGATGGCGAATGCGTATCGAATTGGCCAAACTCCTCCTTCGCAAACCGGATGTCCTCTTGCTGGACGAGCCTACCAACCATTTGGACATCGAGTCCATCCAATGGCTTGAAAACTTCATCGCGACGCGGGCCAATGCGGTAATCCTGGTCTCGCATGACCGGGCGTTTATCGATAATACGACTTCCCGCACGATTGAGATAGAACTTGGGAATATTTATGATTATAAAGTAAAATATTCCGAATATGTGGAATTGCGTAAGGAACGCCGTGAACAACAGCTTCGTGCTTTTGAAAACCAACAGAAGAAATTGGCCGATACGGAGGCTTTCATCGAGCGTTTCCGTTATAAGGCAACCAAGTCTGTGCAGGTGCAATCCCGTATCAAGCAATTGGAAAAAGTAGAACGCATCGAAGTGGACGAAGTCGATACGGCTATGTTGAACCTAAAGTTCCCTCCGGCTCCCCGTTCCGGTTCCTACCCGGTGATTGTGGAAGAGGTGGCGAAACGTTATGGCGACCATCTGATTTTCGAACATGCCACTTTTACCATCAATCGCGGAGATAAAGTCGCTTTTGTCGGAAAGAATGGTGAGGGGAAATCCACATTGGTTAAATGTATAATGGGAGAGATTACCGACTTTACCGGAAAGCTTCAGTTGGGACATAATGTGAAGATCGGTTATTTTGCGCAGAACCAGGCACAGTTGTTGGATGAAAATATGACCGTTTTTGATACGGTCGATTATGTTGCGCAGGGAGATATCCGACTGAAGATACGGGATATACTGGGAGCTTTTATGTTCGGGGGGGAAGCTTCGGATAAGAAAGTGAAGGTGTTGTCCGGTGGGGAAAAGACGCGTTTGGCTATGATCCGTCTGTTGTTGGAACCGGTGAACTTGTTAATTCTTGACGAGCCTACCAACCATTTGGATATGCGTTCGAAGGATGTGCTGAAAGATGCTTTGAAAGAGTTCGACGGGACGGTGATCGTCGTTTCGCATGACCGTGAGTTTTTGGATGGACTGGTGGATAAAGTCTATGAATTCGGAAACAAACGGGTGATCGAGCATTTGGGAGGTATTTATGATTTCTTGGAACATAAGAAGATGGACAACCTGCGCGAATTGGAACGTTCTGTCCAAACGACCGTCTCTGTGGAAGGAACCGCTGCGGAACCGACCCGGAACAAGCTTTCTTATGAAGCCCGCAAGGAACAGAACAAGGTGATCAAGAAAGTTGAAAAAGCGATAGCTGAATCTGAAAAGAAAATAACGGAACTCGAAAATTCCATTGCCGCCATCGAAATCAAACTGGCCACTCCCGAAGGGGCGGCGGATGTTTCTTTATACACCGAATATTCCGAATTGAAGAAGAAACTCTCCGATACGATGGATCTTTGGACGGAACAGACTCTCGAACTGGAAGAACTGAATACGGCCAATAGTTAGCAGTCGGTTATTAGTGATACATGCCCGTTTTCTCTGTCATTATAGTACTCCTCCTCTGTCACCGGCAATTCGAAGGAAAAACAGGAATTGCATTTGTTGCCCGGCAGGGTGCTATTGGGAGATGGAGGATTTGACGAAAACTTCGTATGAAGATCGAGAACTTGAAAAAATAAATATTAACGCTTGGACTTTAACCCTTTTTAGAATTTCTTCCTACCTTTGTCTACTTAAAACTAAAAAAACACAAACTTAATTCTTGCGCTATGTTAACTCAGATTATAAATGGCAAGATCCTTACCCCACAGGGCTGGTTGAAAGACGGTTCTGTTCTGATAAGCGATAACAAGATCCTGGAAGTGACTAACTGTGATCTGGCAGTGGTAGGAGCCACTTTGATAGACGCAAAAGGCATGTATATCGTGCCGGGCGGAGTAGAAATCCATGTTCACGGCGGTGGAGGCCGTGACTTTATGGAAGGTTCCGAAGAAGCATTTCGGGTAGCGGTAGCCGCTCACATGCAGCATGGTACGACCAGTATTTTCCCTACATTGTCTTCTTCGACCATCCCGATGATCCGTGAAGCGGCTGCAACAACTGAAAAGTTGATGGCGGAAAAAGACAGTCCAGTCTTAGGGCTTCACTTGGAAGGGCATTATTTCAATATGAAGATGGCCGGTGGGCAGTTGCCTGAAAATATTAAAAATCCCGATCCGGAAGAATACATTCCTTTGTTGGAAGAAACACATTGCATCAAACGTTGGGATGCCGCTCCTGAATTGCCGGGTGCTATGCAGTTCGGTAAATACATCACGTCGAAAGGCGTATTGGCATCAGTCGGCCATACGCAAGCCGAATACGAAGATATTCAGACTGCCTACGAAGCCGGATATACACATGCCACGCACTTTTATAATGCAATGCCCGGTTTCCACAAACGTCGTGAATATAAATATGAAGGTACGGTCGAAAGTATCTATCTGATTGACGATATGACAGTCGAGGTGGTTGCTGACGGCATCCATGTGCCTCCGACGATCCTCCGTCTGGTTTATAAGATCAAAGGGGTGGAACGTACTTGTTTGATCACCGATGCGCTGGCCTGTGCCGCAAGTGACAGCCAGACGGCGTTCGACCCGCGTGTGATTATCGAAGACGGTGTTTGCAAGTTGGCCGACCGTTCTGCTCTTGCCGGCAGCGTCGCGACTATGGACCGTCTGATCCGTACGATGGTGCAGAAAGCCGAAATTCCGTTGGAAGATGCCGTTCGCATGGTTTCCGAAACTCCGGCGCGCATCATGGGGGTTTATGACCGTAAAGGTTCTTTGCAGCGAGGTAAAGATGCGGATATCCAGATCTTGGATAAGGACTTGAATGTCCGTGCTGTCTGGGCGATGGGCAAATTGGTGGAAGGAACGAATAAGTTGTTTTGATATTTATGATTTTTCATCGACGCATAAATCATAAATTATAATTCATAATTCAAAGAATAACATGCTGACACAAATAATAAACGGCCAGATTCTCACTCCGCAGGGATGGTTGAAGGATGGTTCTGTATTGATTAGCGACGGGAAGATTTTGGAAGTAACAAACAGCGATCTGGCTGTCATAGGAGCCAAGGTGGTCGATGCTAAGGGTATGTATATTATTCCTGGTTTCGTGGCCATGAATGTGCACGGTGGTGGTGGCCATGATTTCAAGGAGTGTACGGAAGAGGCTTTCCGGAGTGCGATTGCCGCCCATACGAAACATGGCGCGACAACTCTTTTTCCTACTTTGTCATCGTCTTCCAAGGACTCGATCTGCAAAGCTGTCTCCATCTGTGAGAAACTGATGGCAGAAAAGAAGGGTCTCGTATTGGGTCTTCATGTGGAGGGACCGTACCTGAATGCCAAGATGGCCGGTAGCCTTTATGAAGTGAAAAATCCGGATAAGGATGAATATGTTTCTATCTTGGAAAGTACAAATTGCATCAAGCGTTGGGATGCCAGCCCCGAATTGCCGGGTGCGCATGACTTTGCCCGTCATCTCCGGTCGAAAGGGATTCTGGCTGCCATTACACATACGGAAGCTGAATTTGAGGATATCAAAGCGGCTTTTGCGGCAGGGTTTACCCATGCTGCCCAATTTTACAATGCAATGCCCGGTTTCCATAAGCGTCGTGAATACAAATACGAAGGAACGGTGGAAAGTGTTTTCCTGATGGATGATATGACGGTGGAAGTGATTGCCGACGGTAAGCATTTGCCCGCTACGATCCTTCGTTTGGTATATAAGCTGAAAGGGGTGGAGCGTACGTGTTTGGTAACCGATGCGCTGTCATACGCCGCGAGCGATGTAAAACCGGCCGAAGGTTCGCGTATTATTATTGAAGATGGTGTTTGCAAGTTGGCCGACCATTCTTCGCTTGCCGGAAGTATCGCCACGATGGACGTACTGGTCCGTACGATGGTTCAGAAAGCCAATATTCCGTTGGCCGATGCCGTTCGCATGGCTTCCGAAACTCCGGCACGCCTGATGGGAGTATCAGACCGGACAGGTACGTTGCAGCGCGGAAAAGATGCCGATATCATTATCATGGACCGCAACTTGTCTGTCCGTGCCGTATGGTCGATGGGGAATTTGGTCTCGGATGCCAATACGTTGTTTTAGTAATATTTGAATTGTTAAATGAAGAAGGTCTGTCACTTTTCTTTCAAGAGAAAAGTGACAGACCTTCTTCATTTATGTTTCTCATCGCCGAAATTTGTATTATCAATATTTCCTATGAATGGATTGATTTTTTTAATGGTCTGTAAAGCTGAAATCGTTTATTAATTGTTATATTTGTGAATCAAGTCATGATAATATATTAAAAGAAGTAAACATGAAGACAGACCTTAGTTCGCAGATTACCTTGACGCGCATACCACAGAGGTATTACCGTCCGGAAAATGCTTTTGAGCATTCAGTTTTAACTCGTTTGGAAAAGATTCCGACAACTATATACGAATCGGCTGATGAAGGGTCGTTTGCTATCGCCAAGGAGATAGCGGCTCAGATTCGCAAGAAACAGGAAATCGGTGAGAATTTTGTGATCGCTGTTCCGGGAGGCCGTTCTCCGTTGAGTGTATATAAGGAATTGATCCGTATGCACAAGGAAGAACAATTGAGTTTCCGCAATGTGGTCATTTTTGTGGAATATGAATTTTTTCCGTTAGTATCTCCTTCCGCTGGTAATGTAGCACAGTTGAAAGAGGCTCTGCTGGACCATATCGACATTGCTTCTGAGAATATTTATGCTCCTGACGGTTGTATGTCGAAAGATGGCATCATCGATTTCTGCCGGATGTATGAAGAAAACATCCGGAAAGCAGGCGGTTTGGATTATATCCTGTTAGGTGTGGGACAGGCGAGCAACATCATGTTCAACGGCATAGGTGCGGCTTTGAGTTCTCGTACCCGTTTGGTTTTGTTGGAAGGGACAGCCCGCAAAGAGGCATCGCGTACATTCCCGTCACTGGATAATGTTCCCGCAGGAGTGATCACGATGGGTATCGCCACCATGATGAAGGCGCGTAATGTGATCCTGATGGCGTGGGGGGAAGACAAAGCGAAGATCGTCTCCAAGACAGTGGAAGGCAAAGTTAGCGATGCCGTTCCGTCTTCTTACTTGCAAAACCATACGAATGCGAAAGTCGTAGTCGATTTGTCTGCCGCATACGATTTGACACGTATCAGCCACCCTTGGTTGGTCACCAATTGCGAGTGGGATAATAAACTGATCCGTCGTGCAATCGTTTGGCTATGTCAATTGACGGGCAAACCAATCTTGAAACTTACGAACAAGGATTATAGCGAAAACGGTCTGGGTGAACTGCTTGCCCTGTACGGTTCAGCCTATAATGTGAATATCAAGGTATTCAACGATATACAACACACGATTACCGGATGGCCGGGCGGCAAGCCGAATGCGGATGATTCCAACCGCCCCGAACGCGCAACCCCGTATCCGAAAAAGGTGATTATCTTCAGCCCGCACCCTGATGACGATGTGATTTCGATGGGGGGTACATTCCACCGTTTATGTGAACAACATCACGATGTGCATGTCGCTTACGAAACTTCCGGCAATATAGCCGTAGGGGATGAGGAAGTAATCCGTTACTGTGAATATTTGCGCGACGTTTGTGATAGGTACACAAAAGACGAAACGGTTAAGAAGAAAGCTGAAGAAATCATTCATTTCCTCCGTTATGAAAAGGTGGAAGGTGAAGCAGAGAAACGTGATGTCCTCTTTATGAAAGGTACAATCCGTCGGGAAGAAGCCCGTGCAGGTGCACGCTACAGCGGGATCAGGAATGACGATCATATCCACTTCCTCGACTTGCCTTTCTACGAAACAGGCTTGGTAAAGAAGAACGACTTGGGCGAAGCGGATATTGCCATCGTGAAGAAGTTGTTGACGGATGTGAAACCCGATGAGATGTTTGTTGCCGGCGATCTTGCTGACCCGCACGGAACTCACCGTGTATGTCTGAATGCCGTTCTGGCGGCTATCGACGAACTGAAAGAGGAAGAATGGCTGAAGAACTGCCGCATCTGGATGTACCGCGGAGCTTGGGCCGAATGGGAAATGGACCATGTGGAAATGGCCGTTCCTATCTCTCCCGAAGAATTGCGACATAAGAGAAATGCCATCTTGAAACACCAGTCTCAGGCCGAAAGCGCACCGTTCCTCGGCGACGACGAACGTTTGTTCTGGCAGCGTGCCGAAGACCGTAACCGTGCTACTGCCGAACTGTATCACCAGTTAGGCCTTGCCTCTTATGAAGCGATGGAAGCATTCGTGCAATATGTCCCGGTTCGGTAAATCAATCGAGATGAAAATAGATGTTTGTTTTTCGCCAGCGTTATATTCGGCCTACCATAATCCGGAAGCTATCGTAGTGGTTGTGGATGTATTTCGTGCAACAACTACGATGGTTGCCGCCTTTAATAATGGGATTCACAGCATCCGCCCGGTCGCTGCCATCGAGGAGGCCGAAGCGTATAAGGAAAAGGGCTGGCTGGTCGGAGCGGAACGGAATGTGAAGCGATGTGAGTTTGCCGATTTCGGAAATTCTCCTTTCGATTATACGCCGGAAAAGGTTTCTGGAAAAGATATTGTCTTCACTACGACCAACGGAACACGTGCGATCACGATCGCCAGATCTGCTTTTCGAGTGATAATGGGGGCTTTCATAAATCTGCAAGCGGTGGCCGATTACTGTGTCCGCCATAAGCGGGATGTGATTGTGCTCTGTTCCGGTTGGCAGGACAAGGTGAATATAGAAGATACGCTTTTTGGGGGAGCGTTGACGGATGTGTTGCTGAATAAAGGCCTGTATGAAACAGGCAGCGATGCTGCCGTGATTGCCCGTGATATGTGGACGAGCAACAAGGAGGATCTTCTTGCTTATTTGGACACGACGGAGCATCTGCGACGTCTGAAAGCGAACCGTCTCGAAGATGCCGTTCCCTATTGCCTGACTTTGAACATTACGGATAAGGTTCCTGAACTTTCGATAGAGGAAGATACATTAATATTGCGCTGACAAGAATATGGAATATATGGAAAAACATACCGGAAAAGTACGTTTCGGAGTAGTCGGAACCAATTTTATAACCGACTGGGTGATTGCCGGGGCACGCCAGGACGGCCGTTTTGAACTGGTGGCCGTTTATTCGCGCAAGCAGGAGACGGCGGATGCCTTTGCCGCCAAGCATCAGATACCTTATACTTTCACTTCTCTGGAGGAGATGGCGGAAAGTCCGCTGATCGATGCTGTATATATCGCGTCGCCTAATTTCCTTCATGCGGAGCAGAGTATCTTGTGCATGAAGCATGGAAAACACGTGCTTTGTGAGAAGCCTTTCGCCTCAAACGCTTTGGAAGTCAAGAAAATGATGGCCGCATCGAAGGAATATGACGTTACGCTGATGGAGGCAATGAAACCAACTCTTACCCCTAATTTTAGGGCTGTGCGGGAAAACTTGAAGCGTTTAGGAACGATACGGCGCTATTTTTCCTGCTATTGCCAATATTCTTCCCGCTATGATAAGTTCAAAGAGGGAATCGTGCTGAACGCATTCAGGCCGGAACTGTCGAACGGGGCGATGATGGATATCGGGATTTATACCGTTTATCCGATGGTCGTTTTGTTCGGACGCCCGCGAAAGATTGATGCTTCCGGGATCGTCCTTTCGTCGGGAGCGGACGGACAGGGAGCCGTCAATTTCGAATACGAAGGGATGAATGCGACTGTCCTTTATTCCAAGATAGCCAATTCCTCCTTGCCTACGGAGATACAGGGTGAAGATGGAAACATAACGCTCGACCGGATCAATATAATCGGAGAGGTGACATTTACTCCCCGTCTGGCAGCCGCTTCCGGTAAAGGTCCCTCGGCCGAACCGCAGGATATCAGCGCGGTGACGGATAAGGATGAATATTATTATGAGGTGGCGGAGTTTATCGATCTGGTTTTGTCGGGTGAGCGGCAATCCTTGATTAACAGCCACGAACATTCCTTGATTACGTTGGAAATCATCGATGAGGTGCGCAGGCAGTTGGGGGTTCGGTATCCGGCAGATAAAAGCTGACCTATCTGATATAATATTCAGGCACGGAATTTTTTTTAATCCGTGCCTGAAATAATAACGAATCAATATTCCCGAAGGAAATACCTCATCAGGAAATCTGCGTTCTCGTGGATAATCGCCTTGCTACGTTCTTCACCGATCAAGCTCTTCGCCTGCGCATCGGATAACATGCCTTTTTCTTCCAATATTTTCAGCAGATACGGGCTGCATTGCCGGATCATGAAGAAAGACAGACCTTGCTCTTTCGCTTTTTTCTGATCGTAAAAAGGATTGTTTTCGTCTTTGATATACTCAATGCCATTGGTCAGGATTTGCAGGCCTTCTGACGGAGTGGCATAAATGGCGAATTTCCGGGAGACAATATCGTCTGCCGATTTTTCCGTATCGAGACCGATCTTCGTCAGGAAATCGAGAAATTCCTGTTTGTTTTGGAAGTAAAGGAGCGCTTTGCCTTCTGCCACTGCCGTGAATTTCTCGAACTGCTCGGCCAGGTTTTTCTCGCTCTCTTCGGATATCGCTTCTTTGAATGTCTGTGCTTTTTCACCTTCTTCAGCGAACAGGCTGTGATCCGGATGGTCTGCCGGAAGGATCAGCGAAAGCCATTTAGGACTCGTGTAGGCCAGGAATGCACTTTTGGAAATATGTGCCATAGTATCGTGGGCGAACAGGATAAACTCTTGTTTTTTCTCTGACGCCATTTCCCAATATTCTTTGATTGCATTTGTCAGTTTCTGATGTGAATCGGTAAACAGATAACATTGGTAATGGAACCAGTAAAGCAACTCATTGTATTTGTCGGCATCTTCATAGCGTGTTTCCGGAGCAAAGAGTTGCTGCATTCTTTCGTTCTCCGGTGCAGTCGTCCATTCGTCGCAGAACATCCGGTAGATCAAGCTGGCGGTATCGCCGTTTGCCGCATTGTCGGGACTGACGAATGTGCCTTTACGTTCCCCGTGGTACTGTTGTGTATAATGCCAGAGCAAGAACCGGATATCTTCATAGTTGACTTCGTCATCATAATAATGATCGTCAGGTGTATAAAACGGTAGGTATTTGCCATACATGGCTTTATGCTCCGTAATGAACGAGCGCCAGATGTTCAAGCCGGAAATCACATCCTCGAAGTAGGCAGCCATGCGTATGCTGATTTGCATGACCTCGCCCTTCTCAAAAGAATTGGCGAGATGTGTTTCTTCCAGTATGTCGTAGATACGGTTCGCGATATTGGTATAATAGAGATCTGTCGGATCTGACTGTTTATAGGGATGCAAATGCAACCACTCTTTCGGATATATTTTAATGTTCTTCATACTATAAGATTATTTGTGCTCAATCAACTGTTTTGATATTACAAATGTAACAAATATTTTTAATTCTTGTCCGCCGGCACCTCGCCTTAAAACCGTTCGAATATCTGTTTCGCCAGGTTTTCAAGCTCTGTCACCTGCCACCTAAATCGTCATATAATGTTTGCAGCAATGCCTTTCCCTTGCGAAGTCTCTGGTCACTGCCTTCGCGGGGTGTTTCGATCAGCGTTTTGTCTCCTTCGTTGTCATAGACGGAGATACCGGTACTGTCGATAAACCCGAATCCGTTGGAATAAGTATAGAAAGCATATTCCGGATAATCGGTGCTTAGGATGTTCCGGCTGAAGGTGAAAGCAGCATGGTCAATCCCCAATTGGTTCAACAAGGTGGCGGCAAGATCCGTCTGGTTGGCAAATTTGTCAATCACGGCAGGTTCTTTCACCGCACCGCCGATCCAAAGCATCGGAATATGGTAACGTCGAGGCTCATAGCCCGTTACCTCTTTCGGATAAGGATACCCGTGGTCGGAAACGAAAATAACCAACGTATTCTTCCACACTGGCAGTTCTTTCAATTTGTCTATGAAGTTGCCGATACAACTGTCCGTGAAAGCAACCGAGTTCGGATACAGTCCCATTTCGTCCAACCGGTGATAGGGTACTTCAAACGGCTCATGGCTGCTTAACGTCAGGAAGGTACTGAGCCAAGGAGCCTGGTTGTCGCGTTTTTTGATATCTTCGTACAGGTGGCGAAACGTCACATCATCGTTTGCTCCCCATTTACTCAGGCGGCTGGTGAGCGGGAAATCACGGTCTGCCGTGATCCGGCTGTAACCGGAACCGAAAAAATAACTCTGCATATTGGTGAAGTTGATGTCGCCGCCATACAGCATGTCGGCAGCATATCCTTCGTTTGCCAAGCTCTTGGCGATGGAGGGCAACGTTTGGCTTTTTGCCGGATACTTCATGATGGATGTGGTCGGTTGTGCCAGATAGCCGTTCAATACCGAAACGATTCCTCTGTCTGTCCGGAACGAATTGGCGTACATGTTCGTAAAAAGCACTCCTTCCCGGCTCAGGCGGTTCAAGTTAGGCGTAATGGCGGAATCCCCGCCGACCGCCCCGATCGCATTTGCCGAGAAACTCTCCATCAGGATAATCAGTATATTCGGCCGGGAGGTATTAAGAAGGTTTTGCGGTATCGTGGTGTCTTCCCCGTCTCCGCACTCGATGCGGGAGTACGGGTATAATGTTTTCATTATCTCCATCCTTTCCTCCTCCGGGAAGAAATTGAACTGTGCCGCAAAATCCTGCTGCTTGCTAAGCGAAGCGACCAGGCTGAAACAAGGATTGATTGCCGAATGGTTGAGGAACTGGTTTTGGCTGAAATATACCATCCCCACGTTCGCCGTCGAAGTTGTTACGCCTCCCCGTATCGGAATGAAGAGTATTCCTCCCGAGAGGATAATGGCAAGACTTCCGCCCAACCGTTTACGTACCTGTGTTTCAGGGAAGAGTGGGACGATAAACTTCTTCAATATCCAATATATCCCGAAGGCATATACGGCAAACATCAGCAGTTGGGCAAAAAACTGTCCCGGCGGTACGCTTGCCATCGCATCGCCGGGTGATTGAAGATAGAAGAAAAGCGTTGCATCCAGCCTGAATCCCCAGTAGCCGTATAAAGCCACATCCACGGAGAAGATCGCCGCGATCAATACCGCCATGATCCCGAAATATCCTTTCAGCAGTTTCCTGTAGAAAGTCCCCGGCGACCATACCGAAACCAATGTCATCAATAATGGTAACGCTGTCAGGTAACCGGCCATCGTACAGTCCAACAGCAACCCATGTGTAATTACCTTAAGGTAATCGATTAGCGAGCATCCGTTCGCTAAGGCATGGTGGTATAGCATAAACACCGGCTTTTGGATTGCCAGTAACGGTAACCATAGGAAATATAGGGCAAGGAGGAAGATGAATCTTTTCTTCATTGCATTATTTGTAGAGCTTTTCTCTTAGCTCGGCTACCATCGGATCGGTGATATAATCGTCATATTCCATCATGCGGTCGATGATTCCGTTCGGAGTCAGTTCGATGATGCGGTTGGCGACCGTCTGGATGAACTCGTGGTCATGGCTGGAGAACAGGATGTTTCCTCTGAATGACTGCAACGTGTTGTTGAATGCCTGGATGGATTCCAGGTCCAGATGGTTGGTCGGCGTGTCGAGGATGATACAGTTGGCATCCGTCAGCATCATGCGGGAGATCATGCAACGCATCTTTTCACCTCCGGAAAGCACGCTCACTTTCTTCAACAGCTCTTCGCCGGAAAACAGCATACGTCCGAGGAAGCCTTTCAGGAAGACATCGTTCGTGTCGGGCGAGAACTGGCTCAGCCAGTCGATCAGGTTATAATCCGAGTTGAAATACTTGGAGTTGTCGAGCGGCAGGTAGGTCGTCGTGATGGTTTGTCCCCATTGGTACGTTCCGGCATCTGCCTTTTCTTCTCCGTTGATGATCTGGAAAAGGGCGGTCATCGCACGCGGGTCGTGACTGATGAATACGATCTTGTCGTCTTTCTCCACGTTGAAGTTGAGGTCCTGGAACAGGACTTTTCCGTCGATGGATTTTGTCAGCCCCTTTACTTCCAATATCTGGTTGCCCGGTTCGCGGTTCGGAGTGAACAGGATACCCGGATAACGCCGTGAAGAGGGCTTGATCTCTTCGATGTTCAGTTTTTCCAACATCTTCTTGCGGCTGGTCGTCTGTTTGGACTTCGCTACGTTGGCACTGAAACGGCGGATGAACTCTTCCAGTTCTTTCTTCTTCTCTTCCGCTTTCTTGTTCTGGTTCTGCTGTTGGCGGAGTGCTAACTGGCTGGATTCGTACCAGAAGCTGTAGTTTCCGGCGAACATTTGCAGTTTACCGAAGTCGATATCTACCGTATGCGTGCAAACGGAGTCGAGGAAGTGGCGGTCGTGGCTGACAACCAACACGGTGTGTTCGAAGTTCGCCAGATAGTTTTCAAGCCACATGACGGTTTCGAGGTCAAGGTCGTTGGTCGGCTCGTCCAGCAACAGGTTATCGGGCTGTCCGAAGAGGGCGCGTGCCAGCAGGACACGTACTTTCTGCTTACCGCTCATGTCCTTCATCAGCGTGTAATGGAATTCTTCCGAGATGCCCAGGCCGCTCAACAGGGCGGCGGCATCGCTTTCGGCATTCCAGCCTTCCATCTCGGCGAACTTCTCTTCCAGTTCCGATACGCGGATACCGTCGGCATCGCTGAAATCAGGCTTTGCATACAGGGCGTTTTTCTCGCTCATCACTTCCCAAAGGGTGGTGTGTCCCATCAACACCGTGTCCATCACAGTATATTCGTCGAATGCGAAGTGGTCCTGGCTCAAAACGGAAAGACGTTCACCCGGACCTAAAGACACGGTTCCGCGTGTAGGGTCCAGCTGCTTGCTGATAACACGGAGGAATGTTGATTTACCGGCGCCGTTAGCCCCGATGATACCGTAGCAGTTGCCCGGCGTGAACTTCATGTTGACATCCTGAAACAGGATACGTTTTCCGAACTGTACGTCCAGATTGTTAACCGTTATCATATCTTATTATACCTATTAATTTGCTATTGAGAGTGCAAAGGTACAAAAAATATCGGTTACTTTCGGCTTGGCCCGAAAGTAACTATTTATACAAGCCTTCCCTCGACAGCAAATGATCCAGGTTCGCCACTCCTAACGTCACGATGGCTATCACCGTGGCGGCATGTTCCTGATATTCCGGGATGCTTTTGTTGTACGTGTCGCGTTCGGTATGCCAGATTTCGCCGTAGTTGAAGTTGTAGCCTTTGATGTCCTTTTCGTTGAAGGCAATGGTCGGGACCGCTTCGACGGCAAACACCGAGGCGTCCGTGCCGCCCGGTTTTGTCGGCTTGGTGAACGGGCCGGCTTCTTTCACTTCGAACGGGTAGTCGGGGCGGATCTTCTTGACGGGCGCGCATATCTTCACGAAATCCTGGTACATCGCTTTCGGAACGTTGAGTCCGACGGGCGGTGTCGGGCCGCCGTCGCGGTTGAACAGGTTGGCGATTTTGTCCAACTTGTCCTTATTGGCCTTGCCCCAGGCTGTAGAACCCAACAAGCCGAACTCTTCGCCAGCGAAGGCGCAGAACAACATCGTCCGTTTGGGCTTTGCGCCCGATTTCATGATCATGCGGGCCGCCTCCATCACCGGAGTGACGCCTGAACCGCAGTCCACGCCGCCTGTCGCGATGTCGAAAGCGTCCAGGTGGCCGCTTGCCATCACATACTCGTCCGGGTATTTGGAACCTTTGATCTTGCCGATCACGTTATGGTATTTCACCGGTCCCATCCGGAAATGGTTGCGGATATCGAACTCAAGGAAGAAGGTGCGGCGTTCCTTTACCATCTGCTTGATGGTCGCGTATTGGTGTTCGTCCAACTTGATGTCGCAGACTTCCGGCAGGTTGTCGAAGGTGAAAGCCGGATCGTTCATGATTGTCCTGTCATAGAGCGCCCTGAGCGGAACGGCCGCTGACTGGATAAAACCGAGCACACCGGCTTCGCACATTTGTTTGTAGAATAGGGCGGGAACGTCTTCTTTCAGTGGAAGGAGCGGATTGTTTGTGTTGTTGCGCCAGTTGTCTTCCATGATCTGGCGGTTCTTCTTGACCGTTTCATTGTTTTCGGCAATGATGGCGGCACGGATGGAGTCGCCTTTAGCTGAGCGGTCGACCGGCCAGCCGACATTCTTCCCGTTGATCAGCACCCAAGCCCCTTTCAGTTGCCCTTTCATGCGGTCGAACTCGCTTTGGGTAAGCGGTTCCTGCAAGACATGCCCCCGTTGCACTCCCTTTGTCCCGGCGGTGTAGGAGGGAGTGACGAAATGCAGCTCCATCCCGTTTTCGCCCAACAGTTTGCCGAACCACGGTCCGCGGTTGAAGCCGACCGGCAGTGTCCCGGCTTCCTGTAGTTCTACTTCCAGTCCCCATTCCGTAAATTTCGAGGCAACCCATTCAACCGCATTATCGTATGCGTTCGAGCCGATCACGCGGCCGCCGATGCGGTTGGCAAGCACGTCTAAGTGCTCCATTGCCTGATTGTCTGTTTGACCGATTTCGATGATTTTGTTTACAGCAGCGTCTTGTGCCGTGACAGCCGTTACCGCCATGCACGCCATTGCTGCCCAAATAAGTAAAGTCCGTTTCATGTTCGTATCTGTTTATAGGAATACAAATAAAGGAATAAAAAAATCGTGCGCCAAACGAATCGGGGGAAATGTTCAAGATACACTTTCAAAGGCATAGCATTAGGGGAGCTAACCCTATGCGTTACGTCTCCTAACCCATAGGGTTACGAAAGGGATGCCGGCCGGAAGAAAAAGCGGCAGGCATCCGTCCCGGAAGGAATGCCTGCCGCTTTCCAAAAAGATATAGGGCGCTTCGGAAAAGCTTATGTTTTTTGTCTCTTGAAAGTCGGTTATAAAAAAGTTATATTGTCTTTTGCCTAAAGAGTTTGGAGACGATAACCAAGAATGGTCTCTTAACGAAAACGTTCTAAAATACGAATTGGATGGAGATGGGTATGTGACAAAAGCAACGATTAGTGATGAATATGGAATATATGTAACCTATACTTTTACTTATGAATAAGAATATTCGATATTTTGTTCTCATATCGGCTATTCTATTAAGTATTAGCGATCTTGTTCATTCCCAAACCCCTCTCCAAGAAGTCGTCTACCTTAAAAACGGCAGTATGATACGGGGTACGGTCATCGAGCAAATCGTCGGCCAGTCCTTGAAGATTCAGACGGCAGACGGGAGTATCTTTGTCTACCGGATGGACGAAGTAGAGAAGATCACGAAAGAAAGCCCGATACAAACAAAGCGGGCGGTCTCATTGGTTCCGGCAGGCAATATCATCGGCTATCGGGGCTTTGTGGATTTCGGTTATACCCAAAAACTGGGTGGCGGAGCGAATAGAATTGGTGTGAAGTACATGCTTTCGGAAACATTTGCCTTGAATCTCTCGTTGGGGTATTCTTACCAGCAAGACGAAGGAGATAACCTCAGTGGCATTTCCATAAAGATTGGGGCCGAGTTTTAAAGCTTATCCATATCTTCTTTAATGAGCGGGGGGTATCGGGATTTATTCTGATGCACCCCCGTTTAGGTTTCTTAATAAGGTAAATGTGAGGCATATTCTTGAATTATACCTACTTTTGCACTTCAAACAAAAATAAGAATATGATATTTTACTTTACCGGAACAGGAAACTCGCTTTGGGTGGCAAAAGCTCTGAGTGAGGCGTTGGGGGAACCGTTGATTTCCATTGCGGATGAACTACGCAAGGAAGAGGAAGGCTTGGCTTATCCGGTTCGTCCGGATGAAAAGATTTTGTTCGTCTATCCCGTGCATTCCTGGGGACCGGCGGTTCCTGTTACCCGCTTTATCTCCCGTCTGGCTTTAAACGGATACGCCGGACAACCGGTTTATTCCGTTTCCACCTGTGGAGATGAATGTGGCTATACGGACCTGCTGATCGGGAAAGCATTGGGAAAAAGAGCGATATCGCTGACGGCTGCATATTCCGTCATTATGCCGAACAATTATATCTTGTTGCCCGGTTTCGATGTAGACGCAAAAGAGGTGGAGGAACGGAAATTGCAGGATGCCCCGGCACATGTGGCCGGGATTGCCGAAGCGATCCGGGAGCATCGGCAGGACGCTTTGTATCATACAGGGAGCATGCCCGGTTTGAAAAGCTACTGGATTTATCCTCTTTTTGCACATCTGGCCATCGGAAGAAATTCTTTCCGTGTGTCGGATGCTTGTATTTCCTGTGGGTTATGCGAGCGGATTTGTCCGACCGGAACGATCGGCATGCAGGCAGGGAAGCCTGTTTGGGCGGATACCTGTGTGCAGTGTGTTGCTTGCATTCACCGCTGCCCGGTTCGTGCGATCGAATATGGAAAGGAAACGCTGAAAAAAGGGCGATATCATCACCCTGAAATTAAATAATGAACAAAACAGATAGAAAATGAAACGATTAGCAGTTACAGCCTTAGTGGCCTTGACGTTGGCGAGTTGCCAGGAAGCACCGAAAGGTTATGTGATAAATGGAGAAGTGACCGGCAGGGCGGACGGGAAAGTCTATCTCAAGTCTTTTCGGAACAAGATGTTTTTTGATGTCGATACGGCAGAAGTGAAAGATGGGAAGTTCACTTTTAAAGGAGAAGTGGACCAGCCTTTGTTGTTTGGTCTGGCAACGGAAGACATGAATTATCCTGTCCAGTTCTTTGTCGAGAACACCAATATGGATGTACGGATGAGTAATGACGGCGAGACGATTACGGTCCGTAACTCTCCTGTCAACACGATCTTTCAGGAGAATGCCGGAAAGGTTTTTGAAGAAGGATATGACATTGACAGCCTGGTCACCAAGTATCCGGCTTCGCCTGCCGCCGCTTTTTATCTGTATCGTTACTTTACTTACCAGTTGCCGTTGGATGAACTGAAAGCGACTCGTGCCAAGATTTCTCCCGAACTGGCCGGTTGTCCGTATGTGAAAGATCTGGATGGCATCATCAAACAGTTGGAAAATGTGCAGGTCGGGAAGGTAGCCCCTGAGTTTTCGTTACCCGATACGGCGGGAGTGTCTGTGTCGCTTTCTGATTTCAGAGGCAAATATGTGTTGCTGGATTTCTGGGCATCCTGGTGTCCTCCTTGCCGCCGCGAGAATCCGAATGTAGTAAAGGCGTTTAATGAATATAAGGATAAAAACTTCACGATTGTGGGTATTTCCCTGGATAAGGACAAAAGCAAGTGGTTGAAAGCCATCGCCGATGACAACCTGGCCTGGACGCATCTTTCCGACTTGAAATATTGGGATTCGGAAATACCGGCCCTTTACGGTGTCCGCGGTATTCCGGCCAATGTCCTGTTAGGACCGGATGGGGTGATTGTCGCTAAAAATATGACCGGCGAGGATTTGCATGAAAAACTGAAAGAAGTCGTCAAATAGAATAAAGATCGTGTGTTTCCAAAGAAGGTTTTGTTTCATGCCGGACTTGATCCCGTATGAAACAAAACCTTTTTGGGGAGACGTATTGCTTTTATTTATTCATCATCATCCGGATCTTCGAAGTCAAACTCGAAATCGAATCCGTCGTCCATCATTCCCGGATCGGTAAACTGTTCCAGTTCGCGACGGTCTTTCTTGGTCGGCCGGCCTAAACCGCGTGCACGGTCCACGAAACCGGATATGCGGTTCATTTCCAATATCTCGTACTGGTCGGGAGTTGTGACATTTTCCAGATAACCTGGGACCAGTTTTGCTCCCATACGGCGTTCCGTTAAATCGAGCACCTTGAAGGAAAAGGTGATAGGCGGTTTTCGTACCTGGATCACTTCCCCGACTTTGATCATGCGGGAGGGCTTTATCGTAACGCCGTTTATCATGATCCTGCCTTTTTTGCAAGCCTCGGCAGCTATCGTACGTGTTTTGAATATGCGGGTTGCCCACATCCATTTGTCTATACGGACTTCGTTCATACAATTGTCAATTTATTTGTTATTGTATTGGTTCATTGTATTCTGTATGCCGGCCAGGCAGAAACTTTTGATGATTTCTATGGCCCGTTTCATCTTTTCCGGCATCTCCTGAAGTTCTTCCGTCGGAAACTTGCCAAGCACATAGTCGATTTGTCCTCCACGCGGGAAATCGCTGCCGATACCGAAACGAAGGCGGCTGTATACTTGTGTGCCTAACAACTGCTGGATGTTTTTCAATCCGTTGTGTCCGGCATCGCTGCCTTTCGGTTTCAGGCGGAGTGTCCCGAACGGGAGCGCCAGATCATCTACGACAACCAACAGATTCTCTACCGGAATGTTTTCTTTCTGCAACCAGTAGCGGACAGCATTGCCGCTCAGGTTCATGAACGTGTTAGGCTTCAATAGGATCAGTTCGCAGTTCTTGACACGCATCCGTGCGATTGCACCATAACGTTCTTCCGTGAAAGGAACACCGGCATCTTCAGCCAATGCGTTTACAACACGGAATCCGATATTATGACGGGTCCCTAAATATTCGGAGCCGATATTTCCAAGTCCTGTTATCAGATATTTCATTGTTATGTTGTTTTTATGGTATATAATAAAGGGAAGAATACTCTGCTGAATATTCTCCCCTTACATTATTTAGGAATAATAGTTTTATTATGCCTTAGCCTGAGCACCACGAGCGGCACGAGTCAACTGAACGGCACAAACGACAGCGTTCTTGGCGTTCATCAGTTCAAGACCTTCGAAGTGTAACGCGCCGACCTGTATAGTCTTACCTAATCCCAGGTGATCGACATTGATATACAATTTTTCAGGAATTGCTGTATAAAGGGCTTTTACTTTCAGCTTTCTCATCTGCAAGTTCAGCTTACCACCGGCTTTAACACCTTCTGCGTGACCTTCCAGAATAACCGGAACTTCCATTACTACCGGTTTGTTTTCTGATACTTCCAGGAAGTCCATGTGCAGGATCGCGTCGGTTACAGGCTGGAATTGGATATCTTTCACGATGGCCATTGTCTTGTTGCCGTCGATAGTCAGTTCTACAACATAGATTTCAGGCGTGTAAACCAAGTTACGAACGCTATCTTTCGTAAGTGTGAAGTGAGATACTTTTTCGCCGCCGTACAGTACAGCAGGAATTTCGTTGTTTTTACGCATAGCCTTCAAAGCTCTCTTCTGGTCTGCAGAAGTAGCGGCTACTTCTCTTGATTTTCCTTCTAATTGAAATGTCTTCATTTTGTTTTGATTTTTGTGTTACTCAAAATTAGATATTTATGCTTTCTAATTTCCCATCACACGTACGGGGGTTAAAAGCGGTGCAAAGGTACGATTTATATTTATATGTTCAAAATCTTGTCCGTATGAATTTTGTGGATAGTTGGGATTTGGGAAATGATTCAATTGATTATCAGCTTAAGTATATAGCAATGAATGCTTGTTCCAATTTCCAAAATGTCTTATATTAGCAACCTCTAATTCAACGGATCATGGACATGCTTTTATATATATTGTCCGGCGTCTGCCTGTTGTTGGGCTTTGCCGGGTGTTTTCTTCCGGTGTTGCCGGGACCGCCGGTAGCATATATGGGTTTGCTGTTGTTGCAGGCGACGGAGCGGTTCGGGTTTACGGTCGGGCAGTTGGTCGTTTGGGGGTTGCTGGTTGTAGTGGTGCAAGTATTGGATTATGTCACGCCGATATTGGGTACGAAGTATAGCGGAGGAACCAAGTGGGGCAACTGGGGGTGTGTGATTGGTACGGTCATGGGCGTTTTCTTGTTTGCTCCTTGGGGAATCATATTCGGACCGTTTGTCGGAGCTTTGCTTGGGGAGCTGTTAGGGGGTAAAAACTTGGGAGGAGCTATGAAAGCAGGGGCAGGAGCCTTTTTCGGTTTTTTGGTCAGCGTGGTGTTGAAAGTCGGGCTTTGCGGTTATTTTGCCTATTGCATGATTGCCGTTTTTTTTCGATAGGCGCCTTTTATTCTCATGTAGAGGGAAGGAGGTTGTCGAAAGAAACTCCTTCCCTGTCATTTTCCGTCTTTTCGATAAGAAGGGGAGAATGGGGTTAAAGCAAGCTGCTGATGTCTACGTCAACCTTTCCTGCCTGTATCTCCGGAAGAGTGATAAGGGCGGTTCCGGGAAATTCCTTTTCTAAGTATTGAGCGAGGTATTCCTGTGTGTTGGCGGTTATCAATTCATTCGTAGGGGGATAGAGGTTGTAAACGACTGCGGGGACAGTGATCCCATGTTGCTTGCAGGCGTAGAGGCTTAATAATGTATGGTTGATACTGCCTAATTTGCCGGATGTCACCAGAATAACGGGGTAACCTTGTTCTTTTACATAGTCGATGGTTAGCGAATGAAAATCATTCGGGACCATTAATCCGCCTGCACCTTCCAACAAGACGTATTCATATTTTTCCTGTAGGCGGCGGGTTGTTTCTGTGATGACGGAGAGGTCAATTGTCTTTCCGTCTTTCTCCGCGGCCATGTGGGGAGAACAGGGGTAGGTAAAGATGTAAGGACAGGTCAATCCGGCTTTATCCTCTTCGGTGAAAGGGATTCCCTGTATTTTCCGGTGCATTTCGATGTCTTCCGAAATTTCTGTGCAACCTGTTTGTATCATTTTCTGGGTGATGACTCTTTTCCCTTTTCCGGCCAATGCGCATGCGATCATGCCGGTAGCGAAAGTTTTACCGATGTTGGTATCGATTCCTGTAATAAATAAGACTGTTCCTTTCATGTTGTTTTATTTTTTTCGTGCCAGTATATAAAGCGGGCGGTATGTGAGTGTCACTTGACCGCCGGTTGTCGTGAACTGTTCCGCATATTGCCGGCAGAATAATTCCTGCCGGCCTCTTGTCCAGCGGCCGTTTCCGGTTGCCGTGACGCCGGTTGCTTTCAGATGCCGCAGAACGTCCAACGGGGTTTTGAAGGTGAGGATGATCGCCTCTTCTTCATGATGAAGCAGATCGAAGTCTGCTGCGGATAGCCATTTGACAAGTGCATCGGAGGTCGGGTACACGAGCCCTTTTCCTGTCAGTTTTTTGATCTCGTACAAGTTGCCGGGAGAAAAAGTGCTGAATAAGAGCACACCTTGCGATATCAGCAGGTCCGAAAGTTTATGAAGAAACGTTTCCGGTTCTTTCATCCACTGGAAAACCGAGGCGGATGCAATCAGGTCGAATCTGCCGGGGAAGGATAGCTTTTCGGCATCCCCGGCAATGAAACGGTGAGGGAAGCCGGGGAGAAGTTGGTTTATCTTTTCCCCGCAGTCCTCACAAAGGTCATTCAGTATCCATTCGTCAATACGGCATTGGTGTTTCAGTGTCCTGGTGAATCCACCCGTTCCGCAGCCGATTTCCAGTATCCGCCTGTAACAGGCATCCGCCTGATGAGGGAGGAGGGAGGCGAGTTTCCGGCTGATACGCTGTTGGGCATCGGCGTGGTTGTCGTAGCTGGACAAGGAGCGTGTAAATCGGAGATGTATGCGTTTTGTTTCTATTGCTTCCATATTTCATTCCATTGTTTCCATAAATAAAAAGGACAATGAGGAGCTTCAATTCCGGTTACCGGGCAACGGTCTTGCCAGAAGGCATGTAAGTTAGCGGTTGGAAAGATCCGGTCGCCGGAGGAGATGAGGGTATGTGTCCATCCGTTGAACGAGAGTGAAGCGGATGATGTTTTTTTTATTTCGGTGTACAGGAACTCCAATTCTTTCCGGATGTCAGCGAGTGGGCGGGACGGTATCTGCTCGTAGGCTTGCAAGAGATCCCGCCTGCCGCACATCCTTCGGTTGAAGCGGTGCATGCCTTCCTCGGTTATGTTGTCCAATGTCCCCCGGAAGATCGTTTCCGGGATGCCCCACCGGTCATGGACGGGATAGGGAGTTCCATTGACGGCTACAGCTTTGGTGAAGGATATTTGCTTTTGAGCAAACACGACCGATGCGACCCATACTCCTAACGACCAAGCTACTAAGCTGATTTCCCTGTAGTCGGAAAGATCTTCTTCAAATTCTATCCCCCGGTAATCATAGCAAATCCAGAGATTCGTATCCGGTTCCGTCTCCAGATGCCGGAATATTTCAGGAGAAGCCGCCCAGCCTGAGAAGATGAGAAGGAGCTTGCTGTTGCCTGCTTTTATTCGTTTGTATATGTTCATTTGCCAATATTTGTTATCAGTTCTGTAATTTCCTCTTTAGTTATGTCGGCTGTTAATGAGAAACGTATCCGTGCCGTTCCTTTGGGGACTGTGGGAGGACGGACGGGAAGGCAGTAGAAGCCTTTCCGTTGCAAGTGGAGGCTTGTCAGGATACAGTCCTCGTTTTCACCAATAATAAAAGGAATGATGTGGCTTGCCGATATTTCTCCCCCTTGCCCTTTCAAGGCTTCCGAAAGGGTGTGGCTTGTAACGGCCAAGCGATGCCGCTCATCTGTAAAGTCTGGAAGTTTTTCAAACAGGAACTTTGTCCAGGCGATTTGGACAGGCGGGAGTGCCGTGCTGAATATCAGAGGTCGCATCGTGTTGACCAGATATTCCCTAATCGTCCGGCTGCATAACAGGTAGGCTCCCATCGATCCCAAAGCTTTTCCGAAAGTGCCGACCAGGAAATCTATATCACGGATGCAATCCTGCTCCTCGGCAATCCCCAAGCCGTTTTTCCCCCTTACACCGATGGCATGTGCCTCGTCCACATAAAGCCATATATTCGGATAAGTTTTCTTTAAGGACACCAGACTGCGGAGGTCGGCCACATCTCCATCCATGCTGAAAATACTCTCCGTAACGATAATAACCTGCTCATATTCATGTGCGTATTTGGTTAAGAGCTGTTTCAGATGTCCATAATCGTTGTGACGATAACGTTGGTAAGGTGTGCCACTCAACAGGATACCGTCGATGATACTCGCATGTACCAGTTTGTCTGCCAGTATCAATGATTGTTTATCCGTCAGGGCCGGAAGTACTCCGGTATTGGCATGGTAACCGCTATTGAACAGCAAGGCGGCTTCGCGTCCGAAGCGATCAGCTATTAGTTCTTCCAGTTCGGTGTAGATGGGAAAATTCCCTGTCAGCAACCGGGAGGAGGAGGAGGAGAACAGCAGGTCGTTTTCCTGTAACTGTCCGATAAACTCATTCCGTAGATCCTGCCGGGATGCGAGTCCGAGATAGTCGTTGGAGGAAAGGTTGAGCATTACCTGTCCCTCTTTTTCGATCCATTTTCCACGATGGACAACATCGGGAAGACTGCGTAGGCTACCGGAAGCCCTTAGCTTCTCCAATATATTGTTATAATTTTTCATTTTATTTTGGGTTCTAATATGGTCAACAGTCCTTTCGTCAGTTTCGACAATTCCTCTTTTGTGATGATAAAGGGAGGCATCAGGTAAATCAACTTTCCGAATGGACGTACCCAGATACCCTCTTCGACGAAACGTTTTTGCAAGACGGCCATATTCACAGATTCCTTCATCTCGATCACGCCGATGGCTCCCAGCACACGTACCTCTTGTACACCGGGGAAAGATATTGCCGGAGCTAATTCTTCCCGGAGTTGAGCCTCTATGGCCTTTACTTTTTCTTGCCATCCGCTTTCCAGCAGGAGAGAAACCGATGCCGATGCGATCGCACAAGCCAACGGATTTCCCATGAATGTAGGGCCGTGCATGAAACAACCAGCCTCGCCGCTGCAAATTATGTCGGCTATAGGTGTGCTGGTGATGGTTGCCGACAGTGTCATGTAACCTCCCGTCAATGCCTTGCCGATACACATGATGTCCGGTTCCACTCCGGCCCATTCCCAGGCAAAAAGGCGTCCGGTCCGTCCGAACCCCGTTGCGATTTCATCAAAGATCAGCAATACCTGATACTGGTTGCACAATTCGCGTGCCGCTGTCAGGAATGCGGGGGAATAGAAATACATGCCGCCTGCTCCCTGAACGACGGGTTCGAGGATCAAGGCTGCTATTTCTCCTGCATGCTTCTCCAGCAAGTCTTTTAAAGGTTCGATCGCCTTTTCGTCCCATTTCTCCCCGAATTTGACAGAAGGCTGGGGGATGAAATATTGTACGGGCAGACTTCCGGCAAAGATCCCATGCATGCCGGTAACCGGATCGCAGACTGACATTGCATGCCAAGTATCTCCATGATAGCCGCTGCGGATGGTCGCAAAAGCATGTTTCTTCTGTTTTCCTTGCGATTGCCAATATTGGATGGCCATCTTCATGGCAACTTCTACTGCAACGGAACCGCTGTCGGCAAAGAATATCTTTTCCATGGAGGGAGGTAGCAACGGGAGCAACTTGGCTGTCAGTTCTACTGCCGGTTCGTGGGTAAAGCCTCCGAACATGATGTGGCTCATCTTATCCAATTGCGCTTTGGCAACTTCATTCAATGCTGGATGATTGTATCCATGCACGGCTGCCCACCACGATGACATGCCGTCGATTAGTTTCCGGCCGTCTTTCAGGGTGATCATGACCCCTTCCGCACGTTCGACCGGATAGACCGGAAGCGGATTGATTGTTGATGTGTACGGATGCCAGATGTGTTCCCGGTCAAAATGGAGTAATTCTTCTGTCGTCATCTTTCCCAATTTGTATTTTCGGTTAATGAATATCCTTCGGATGTGAAAAGGGCTTTGTCTTCTGCCACCCGGCTTCCGATAGTTGTCAGCAAATCGCCGATGATCGCCGAATTAATACCTATATAGAGAGCTTTGCGCTGTACTTTTTCACTCAGTTTCATTCGTCCGCCCGAGAAACGCAGGTAAGCGTTCGGGTTGATGAAGCGGAACAGGGCGATCGTGGTCAGGAACTCTTCGTCAGTCAGAGGTTGTGTCTTTTCCAATGGTGTGCCGGGTATCGGTTGCAGGAGGTTCAACGGGATAGAGAGAATCTCTTCCTTTTGAAGCAACAATGCCATTTCGATGCGCTGCTCTACCGTTTCGCCCATTCCGATTATCCCGCCTGAACAGATGCGGAAACCTATTTCCCGTGCCGTCCGGATCGTTTTGAGTTTCTGTTCGGTCGTATGGGTCGTGCAAAGGGTATGGAAATAGGAGGGAGCTGTTTCTATATTGCAATGGTAATTTTCCGTTCCGCTGTCGTAAAGGGCTTGCAGTTGCTCACGGCTTAAAAGTCCCATCGATGCGCAACATTTGATATCGCAGGTTTGCTTGATACGGTGTATGGTTTCTGTGATTTTTACTATATCTTTGTCCGAAACCCTCTTCCCACTGGTGACAAGTGCAAAACGGCCGATCCCTTGCTTATGGTTGTGCGTAGCGTGACGGATACATTCTTCTGTGGATAGTAACGGGTAAAGAGTTACGTTCGTTTTATAGTGTCCGGACTGTGCACACCATTTACAGTCTTCGCTACAATTGCCGCTTTTGGCATTGATGATGGAGCAAGTGTCGAACTTGTTTCCCATGAAGTGGCGAGTAATCTGATGGGCTGCTTCATACAGGGCTTCTTTGTTTGGTGCGGTTGCCAGTTCTATTGCTTGTTCTTTGTTGATCATGCCACCGGAAAGAACATGTTGTTTGAGTGTTTCAATCATATAATTTTCGTATTTGTATAAACGAAAATCGCGGAAGGCCTTCAGCTCGTAACTGGACCTTCCGCGATTTCGGAAATGTTATTCTATTATATATGTATATATACGATGCCACAGGCGACAGGGTTGCCGGAACCGGATAAACAATACTGCGGAGGAAGAGCGTGAGGAGACTTTCGGAGTGCTCGTCCCGGTAACGGTCTTCTTCCCCTTCGCAGCTTTCCTTGCCGTTTTTGTCCGATATGAGCACGGTTGCATGGTTCGAACTGTTTTTCTCTTGAAATCGTTCGGAGACATGAACCGACAATTGTCCGATCGTGACGGCATATTGTATGCTGACGAAAGCGGCATACCCTTTCCGGCTCCACCTTCTGAAGCGGAGAGTGACGGATTTGTATGTATGCTGCTTTCTCATGAATGATAGAATGAACGTATATTTATTTTGCTACTTTCTCTAACTTACCCATAATCGAGAAGATGAACAGGGCGGAGATCAAGCACAGAACGATGAATACGGTCCAGACACTCCACAATGGCAGGCTTCCCCACAGGTATCCCCCCATCATTACCAGTATGTTACCGATAGCTGTAGCTACGAACCATCCTCCCATCATCATTCCTTTATATTTGGGAGGCGCTACTTTTGACACAAACGAGATGCCCATCGGTGAAAGCAACAATTCGGCAAAGGTCAACACAAGATAAGTCATGATCAACAAGTTGGGGGAAGCCCAGTTGACATCTTGTCCGGCCTTGATCGCTTCCGCCTGCTCTGCCGGCGAGAGTAGACCGATAGAACCGAACGCCATTACACCGAAACCGCAAGCGGCGATCAGCATACCCCAACCGATTTTGCGCGGTGCGGAAGGCTCTTTTCCTTTGTTTGCCAGCGAGCTGAAAATAGCCATACTCACCGGTGTCAAGGCTACAACATAGAACGGGTTGAAATGCTGGAATATAGGCGCGCTGACAGCGATATCGCCGTTCAAACTCATATATTTGTAGCAGAGGGCGCCTAAGGATGCAATAATAACGAAAGCTGAGATCATCTTTCCTTTGCCTGTCTTGCTTTGGAAGAGTGAAAACAAGGCATACACGATGAAGATGACGAATACCAGGTTGAACACATCGAAAGGCATGGCCTGCAAGCCTGACGCACTCTTGGCCGTGAATTCATCGGCAAAGTAAGTCAGTGCCAAACCGTTCTGGTGGAATGCCATCCAGAAGAAGATGACGACGGCAAACACTAAGCAAAGTGCCACGATACGCGCCTTGGTTTCGGCTGGCGAAAGTTGTTGCACTTCTGTTTCAGTGACACCGCTTTTGCGTTCGCCTCCTTCCACATGACGGAAAGTAGAACGGAACAGATAGTAGATGGCGATAGAGATCACCAAAGAGGCACAAGCTACGGCAAAAGAGAAGTGATAAGCATCATGCGATGTGTAGCCTAAGCTTTCTTCCGCCCAGCGTTTGATCTCTACGGCTGCCGTAGGAGCAAAGAGGGCTCCGATGTTGATCGCCATGTAGAAGATGGAAAACGCGGAGTCACGTTTTGATGCATATTCAGGACTGTCGTATAAATTGCCCACCATCACCTGAAGGTTGCCTTTGAATAAACCGGTCCCGAATGCGATGAAGAGCAGGGCCGCCAGCATGCAGACAAATGCAGCCGTATCACCTCCCAACGGAATCGAGAGGAATAAATATCCCAAGAACATGATCAGGATACCGATCGTTACCATTTTGCCGAATCCGTACTTGTCGGCTAAAATACCTCCGACGAATGGCAAGAAATATACTAATCCGAGGAATGTACTGTAAATGGCTCCCGCTGTACCCGGATCAAGGCCGAAATTCTCTCTAAGAAATAAGGCAAAGACAGCAATCATGGTATAATAACCGAAACGCTCGCCTGTATTTGCCAAGGCTAAAGCAAATAAACCTTTAGGTTGTCCTTCAAACATAGAATTAAAATTGTTAGATGATTATTGAATAATTTGTTTTATAGCACCTGTTTCCGGATAGAAATAAACTTTTACCGGAGTTTTTTTATCTTCAAACATAATGGGGGCGAGGCCTTCCTGCGTACCGAACTGGGTAATTTGTGCTTCGCCTTTGTAAAGTGTTTTTTTGTTCATGCTGATTTCTATACTGGCTTTACCCGGTACGTTATATATAATGCCCTTCAAGGATTTTTCTTTCTTTTCAGCTTCTTTCGGATCTAAAACCGGAGCGCGGTCAATGGCTTTTAAGTTCATGTATACAGGTACTCCGCCCAAATCATCGGCATCCACGATACCCAACTGGGAGGAAAATCGGAATAATACTTCTTTTTCGAGGTTGTCGAAAGGAACAATTGTCACTTCGTAATCGCTAACTTCCTTTGTCCGGATGCCAGTGAATAAATTGGTTAACGCTTTTTCCTGTTCTTCCAATTGTTGGATGACCAACTTCATCGCTTCGCCGTCAGGCGGTAGGTTATCGGCGTCACCTGTAAGGATGTTCATACGGCTTTCTCGGATACGGTAGATTTGTTTGGCAGCCACTTCGGCCTGTTTGGCTGTAGATCCTGCCATAAGTAACTCTTCTGAAAAAACAGAAGCATCGGTTAATTTTTCCGGAGTCTGGTTTTTCTTTCTTGCCGCTTCCAGTGCGGATTCATCGGGCGTGTATTCGGCATTGATGGAACACAGCAGTCCGTCTTCTGTCAAATAGGCGTATGGAGCAACTGTCCCGGCTTTAAATTCAACGATAAAAGTATTGTCCGCATCAGGCACTCCTTTATTGATCAAGCTGACTTTCCCTAATTCGTAAAAGACTTTATCTTCTGTGATAGCGTCTTTTACTCCTAAATATTTTTCTGCGTATTTATAGTAAGGACCTGCTTTGCAAGTTACTTTCGTGACTTCTGCATCTACAACCAGAGATGTTTTGGGAAGCGAATAAGTTATACCGAAGTTGTTTGCCTTGACGGCATTTTTCTTTACAACTTTGGTTTGAGCCATAATGGGTAAACTAAATAACAGACTGGCTATAATGATTAAATTTTTCATATTCTAATCTAAGTTTAATCTCTATATAAATGATTGTACAAAACTATGAAATATTTTGTTAGTAACCAACCGGAAAAGCCTATTTTCCTTTTTTAGATCATTTTGTAGATACATGAGGCGATAAGTGGATCATATAACGAAAGATATTGCCATAAAATAGTTTTTTCCCTTTTTGTGACAATACCTAAGAGCCTGTTTAATCTTGTTCAACATTCTTTTGTGAGTTCTTTTTGAGGATGTTTTTCTGTTCTTATAAGGAGCGTAGCCGGCTATGTGACGAATAAAAACAGAAAAACAGACCGGAAAGAAACTCAAAAGAAGCTGAAAAAACTTTTTGAAGAAAATTTAAACAGGCTCTTATATCGAGTTGAATATATGGAGTATTTTTATTTTATCTGCTTGAACGCTTTTCCCAGCATATCCGTGATATCACTGGCGATCATGCTTTCTTCGGAATGGTAGAGGGCAGCCAGGTCACCTGCTGTCCCGTGAAGGAAAACACCTGCAACGGCGGCTGTTTCAGGTTCTAACCCTTGCGCAAGCAATGCCAGAATGATACCGGTCAAAATGTCGCCACAACCGGCCGTGGCCATACCCGGATTGCCGCAATTGTTGAAATAAACGTTTCCGGTAGCTGTGCAGATTGCTGTATAAGCCCCTTTCAGGACAACACAAACCTGATGATCGATAGCGAAGGTCTGAGCTTTTTGCAGCCGCTCGTATGAATTGCTGCTTTCACCCGCTATCCGGTCGAATTCTTTGGGATGTGGTGTAAGGATGCTGCGTGGAGGAATGCGTTTCAATAAATCTTTATTGGCTGCGATCAGGTTCAGTGCGTCCGCATCAATCACAAGCGGCTTTTCCACTACTTGGAGTAATTGTTCAAGTGCTTTGGCGGAATCTGGATGTTTCCCTAAACCCGGTCCAATTGCGATAGAAGCGTAGGCTTTTACACCGGATACAGAGCTGAAATGATCCGGGTGGGAGTCCAGGTCGACCATCGCTTCCGGAAAAGAGGTCTGCAAGATCTGTTCACCCCGTTCGGGGACATGAACGGTCAGCAAACCGGCTCCGCTTCTGAGGCAAGCTTTGGCGGAAAGGAGAGCGGCCCCTATTTTTCCACGGCTTCCGGCTATAAGGAGGGCATGTCCGAATGTCCCTTTATGGGCAAAGCGGTTGCGGGGCTGGAAGACGGCAGCAATATCTTCTTCCGTTACTAAGGTGAATTGTGTAGGAGTGTTGGCAGTTATTTTTGGATGTAAGAGGATATCCAGCACTTTCCATTCACCGACAAATTCGGCATTTTCAGGAAGCAGGAACGCTAACTTCGGGAAACTGAATGTCAGAGTCAAGTCGGCATGGATAATGGAATCCGGATCGTTTTTGCGGTTATCTTCTCCAAACAGGCCGGAAGGGATATCAATCGCCACAATGGTTGCATCCGACTGGTTAATATATCTCACCATTGCGGCAAAACCGCCGGTTAAGGGGTGATTCAGGCCTGAACCGAACAATCCGTCTATCACGACATCCCGCTCCTCAAGTACGGGCGGTACAAAATCGTCTACGACTTCTGTAAATTCGATCTTTTCCATATTGAGCAACCGTTGTTTGTTCAGTTCGCAGTCTTCGGAAAGACGCATGGTCGGATTGAACAAATAAGTTTCTACCCGATAACCGGTTTCCGTCAACATACGGGCGATTGCCAACGCGTCGGCTCCGTTGTTTCCTTGTCCGGCAAATACGATAATACGGGTCTGTTTGGAGTAACGGCGGCAAAATTCACTTGTAAATACGGTTGCCGCACGTTCTACCAGGTCGATGGAGCTGATCGGTTCGTGTTGAATGGTATATTTATCGAGCTCTCTGACTTTGTCCGTTGAGAATATCTTTATCATACTGTTGTCATTGTTTCTTTGAGAGACAAATGTAAGAATATTCCTTTTCTCTTGAAAGAAAAGTTTTGCTAACTTTTTGAATTTACTGGAATTTTAATGCTTATTTTTGGCTTGAAATGACATTGACAATGTACTTGCAACATAGAAGTGAAACGTAAAAAAGGAAAACCATAACGGAAGGTGTATCTTGTGAAAGGAAGTATGTTTTTTGTTATCCAAACGGACACGGCAGGACATTGGAAAACAGCCTCTTTTTGTTTCCGCAAAGCAGGATATCCTGACGTTCTGAAAAAGCCAAACTCCCGGAGAATCGCCGTCTATAGCTCCGGCACTTCACGGTGGTGACGACCGTCTTTGTGGCAAAAAACTGCGCATTTCATACCGAAAACTCTTTTTTGTCGTTGAAAAAACAACATTTACAGCTATTCCTAAAGGGGGTGTTTTGTTGTTAATGAAACAGTATTGTACAATAACCTGTAATTTCCGCTGATAGCGAAGTACGGCAGCGCATCGCCGGCCCGGTAGCGTTGCAGGGTTTTGATACTTGCCTTGAACAGCAGGCACAAGTTTCATGTAGCGTTGAAATTATATTATCAATCACCTTTGCTTTTCATTTTCACATATCCATTTGCATAATTTCCTATGATATTGTGGCTGTCATCATAAATATAACCGTTGGAATAATATCCTTTAAGTATTCTTTCCGGGCTATAAATATATCCGTTGGCATAATTGCCAATCGTTTCACCTTGCTTGTCAAATATATATCCGTTTCGATAGGTAATCAATGACGTTTTGCATGAACCGAAACATAAAACACTCAGAATTAGCAACAATGTTCTCATATCATTCTTGAATCAGTACCTGAATCTTGATGTATCTACTCCTTTTATCTCCTTTTTCTTATATCCGCCAAAGCGGTAACTGAAATGCAGCGTAAACGCCCGTGAGTAACTCCCGCTGTCCATATTCAGGTTTTGCCCCTTGAAACGGACTCGTGTCGCAGGCATCCCCGTATCAAACATGTCATTGCAACGGGCGGATAAGCTCAATTTGTCATTGGCAAGATTCCATCGCAGTCCGGCGGTGAGATTAAAAATAGATTCTATGTCAAATGTCCCTTGTATGACAGGGGTCTGTACATTTCCCGTCAGTTCGAAAGACAAATTCTTGTTTACTTTAAACGTATTATCCAGCGTGCCGCCAAATACCCATTTCTTACGATTGAAAGGAATGTCGAAAAAATCGTCACAGCGTTGGTGCATCTGCATTCCGACCAAGGTTAATCGGGAATCCAGCCGGTTTCCTGCTTTAAAGGGGAATATGATATTTGCTCCCCATACCTGCATATAGTTCCAATTTGTATTTTTATAGATTAGTGCCAGCCTGTCAGTCGATTGGTAGGCGGCTTGTGTGAAATAGTCTGATGTGTGCGTGAAAAACAAACCAAAGATGTATTTCTGCTGCCATATATAATTCCCATTCAGGTTATAGTTTGTCATCGGTTTCAACCCCGGTGTGCCCTGCAGTTCCGTATATCCGTTCAGATAACTGACGGAAGATTGCATATCCCAATAGCTTGGATAAGTCTTGTCCGTAGATAATGAAAGTTGAAACATATGTTTCGGTGTTTCAAAGTAAGTCAATGATGCTTGCGGGTAGACTGCCCATTTATGATAATTGCCAATCGTATAATATTCTCCCGTAGCAGAAACGGATAAAGATGTACCTGTTGTATGGTTTTTGCTCAATGATACATAAAAGCCGGTAGTTTGTTCTCTTAGATTGGAATATGTATTTTGGGTTTGAATGTTACCTGCCACTTCATCGTAAGTTTGGAAATCAAGGTCTTTGGCAAACCGGTAGGAGACCCCGTAACCCAGGTTCCATCCTTTGGATAAAGCATGTTTCCGGTCTGCATGGATGGAATAGCGGTCTATCCTTTGCCCGCCAACCATAAAGAAACGACTCTGATTCCCATCTTGATAATCGGCATATAGCCTTTGATTGTTATTGGAGGTATAATGTGTATAGTCGCCGCCTATTTCGAGCCCGAAGCCTGAATGATATTGCAAGGTGACATTGTGCATTTGGTTGTCGACGTATTTATCCACATTGCCGGTTTGGTAGTTGCCTGATGTCCGGCTGTTATTATGCCGGTCGGGGGTATAACTGCCTGTGTATGCCATATTGATATTGTTTTTGCCTGTGAAGTTATATTCAAAGGCCGCTCTGAGGTCGTGCTTCCGGTACTTACTGCGCAACTGTTCGTTTTGTATGATATGATGCAGCTCATCTTTCAGTGTATGTTTGGAATCAAGGTCTATGTACTCCATCTTTTTCACGTTGTTTGCTCCGTACATCACATCAAAAGCCATTTTGGGAGTTGATAAACGAAAGTTTCCATTCATCCCCCCGTCATTGAAGTACTGGTTTTTATAGTCGGCACTTATCTCTCCCTGAAAAGAGTAGTCGTTTGAACGCTTCAAAACGATATTGACAGCCGCACCCCGTACATGATATTCGGGAGGCGCGCTGTACATTACTTCCGCTTTTTCCACACGGTCGACCGGGGTATTGCGCAAGATTGCTTCAAGTTGTCCGGCATCCATCGTGGCAGGTTTGCCGTTCAGGATGACAGTCAGTTTTCCCGCTCCTGCCAAAGTCAGTATTCCTCTGTCTTCTTGCACTCCCGGTATCTTTGTCAATGCTTCATAGGCATTGTTTACGAGTCGGTTTTGGGTAAGGACAGCAAGGTCATACCCTAAAAGTCCGTTTTCCACTTTTGCAAAAGGACGTTCGGCCTTTATGACGACTTCATCCAAAGCATAGTCCTTGGGTTGAAGCCGGATGATTCCGGCATCGTTTCCCTTGCCTGTCATTTGTCTGGTTTCATATAAAAGGTGTTGTATTATCAGGCGGTATTCTTCCTGTCGGCTTTTAAAAACGAATATGCCGTCGGCGTCGGATACGGATGCCGCCACATAGGTCGAGTCCGTCGCTTGCAGAATGACAGTCGCGCCGTCTATGGGCCGTTGCCGGGCATCTGTTATTTTTCCGCTAATCGTTTGTCCCCAAACGACTGTTTGAAAGCAACCTGAAAACAGGCAGAGAAATGCTATTGTCTTGTTTAATCGTGTCATATTGAATCAGTTTGCCGGTTGCCATTAGAAAGTAAAAGAGACTCCTGCTCCGAAGAACCATTCCCATCTTTTTTGTATTATATTGTATTGGTAGTCCGTTTGGGATTTGATACGGGTATTTTTGCCTATCTCGTATGAAAATCCTGCTCCTACCTTATAAGGGATGGAAGTAGCCGGAAGTATCACACTGCGTTTCTTGTCCAGTGTATAGCTTCCATATACACTAAAATGCAGTTTCTTGTTTAAAGGAATAGTCATGTTTGTATTTTGTTGAACATTTATAAAAGGAAGATTCTTGTCTGTCCGGTTATTTATCATGAGGCTTTTGCTCTTTGGATTTCCGTTCAATAGATTGTTGTTATGGTTTAATTTGCCGTGAAATGTTGTGGCGCACCCGATATTTGCCGCATTCGGAAAATCTTCTTTTAAATCAATATCCAACCTGAAATCGTCCCGGAACCTGTTATCGTTTTTTGGCGAATGACCGATAATGGACTGTTCTAATTCCCTTTTAAAAGCATCATCAATATGGATCGGTATTTCCCCGTTCAGCATTTTAGCCAATCGGACGGAATCGTTTGGAGACCACCCGTTTTGCGCTTGTGCACCGACCGGACGGGAAACAAGGAAAACAACAAAACATATTGCTGTTTTCCAAACGTTTGCGGTTATCTGATTAGTCGCATCCATACTTTGTACATCGGTTTCTTGAGGTGGCAAAGTACGGGAGAATAAATAAAAAAGGCCTTGACAAATGTCAAGACCCCGGTATAATGGTTGTTAAAAGAGCGGCTATTTCTCCAGCTTGCGGCGTATGCGGCTGATTGTTTCGGGTGTGACCCCGAGGAAGGAAGCGATCTCCTTCAGCGTGATGTACGCTTGGATGTCGGGGCATCTGTCCAATAAGTCAAGATACAGTTCTGCGGGGGTCTTGCAGTATATGTCCATCAACCTATGATACATCAATAGGTATGATTGTTCGACAAGGGTGCATTTCAGTCGCATGGTTTCTGCATTCGCGGCAAAGAACTCTTCCAGTTTCGAATAGGGAATATGGTAAATCCTTGTATCGCGGACGGCTTCAATGGTTACCAAGGACGGCCGGTCGGGTTGTATAAGCGTGCACAGGCTTCCTGTAAATTCTCCGGAGAAAGTGTATCCTACTATATGTATGTTTCCCCTTTCATCCGCACGGGTATATCTGAACATGCCGTTTTCAATATAAGCCCCCCGGCGGTTCACTTTGTCTTGGGCGGAGAATTGTTCGCCCTTTTTAAGCTCGGCATAAGTGCCATGTCCCAGAATGAACTGCTTTAGCTGTTCTAATTTGGGATGGTTGGCAAATTGTAAGTTGAAATCGTCCATACTATAAACCAATTGTTGCATAAATGTAGAATAACTTCGCGGCTTGTGCCTGCAACGTGTCCCGCATCGTGCCGGTATGTTTTGCCAATGCGTCAAGGTCCGTGGCTGCAAAGGTAAGTCTTTTTGCGGTTAAAACTTTAGTCCGGGGGAAGAAAGGCATGGCTTTGTAGTCGGGCACTGCTGACTTTTCATGTTTTATTCCGTATATTTGCCCGACGTTTAATCCAATCATTTTATTCAGTATGAGAATTATAAACAAACTTTCAACTCTCCTTGTCGCCCTTTTGTTGGGCTACGGCTCTGCTTATCCGCAAACGCAGGCAGATGTGAAAATGGGTGAACTTCTCAATGGCGGGGATTTGTTTCGATTGAGGAAAGGATATCCGGACCTGAAAGACTCTGTCAGCGTGAAGATGCTTGGTTTCATAGCAGATGCGCAGTTGGGTATCGGCTTTAACAAGTTAGAAAATGCTGCTGTCGCCCTCGACAGCTTGTTGTTGCATCATCAAAATGAGATGGGGATGGAAACCTCGATCGCAACGGCAGCTTTGCAAGGCATGAATCTTTTGAATCTGGGGATGTACGGGCAAGCCGGAAAAGTCGGGGAGGATTTGGTCAATGCGCTCAAAGAATCCGTGCCGTTTGAAGCCCTTTACAGCCTGGTGTTTATAGAAAAAGCAGGCAAGGCGCTTGCCCATGTGCCAAAGCCTTATCTTGAACGTCCCGATCATGATGTTACGGTGCCGTTAAGCGTGGAAACGGCGGGAAGGGGCAAGCATGTCCATATACCTGTGGAAGTGAATGGCATGACGAAAAACTATATTTTCGATACAGGCTGTTCGTTTGGCAATTTCGTTTCGGAAAAGTATGCGGAAGAAGCAGGTCTGAAGATTGTGGCGGATTCGATACCCATATCGGGCATGGAGATAGGTTTTGTAAAACTTGCTACGGCAGATTCGCTGAAGATAGGAGAACTGGTGTATCATAATCCCGTCTTCATGGTTACACCTCCCGACAACGAAGTGGATTCGGTATTTGCCTTTGACGGGGTGCTTGGCTATCACTTTATCAGGGATGCGAAGGAGATAATCATAGACAATGAAGCCGGCAAGTTCGTTTTTCCGCAAAAACCGTCTGACGGCGAACCGAATATGTATCTGTCGTCAAATGTACCTCAAGTGCGGATCAGTTATGACGGACAACCTTTTGATTTGATTTTTGACACGGGAAACGTAAAGTCTGATTTGGGGAACAAGTTTGCAAGAACATTTCCCGATGCCATCGAGGGACTCGCGGAACATACGACTTCCCGCGGAGGCTTTGGCGGAATATCGCAGACAAAAGCAGTGACATTGCCGCGGTTCTGCTTCGAGGCGGCGGGTTCTGCTGTAACATTGCATGATACGGAGGTCATCAAGGGTACGGAATCCGACAGCCATTTGTTTTCGGGTTCATTGGGAGCGGATTTCGTGTTGTCATTCAAACGGCTGGTGATTAACTATCGGGATATGTTTATACGTGGGGAATGATGGTGCTTTTATCAAAGCCGCGATAATGTATGTTGTTGTCTCATCCGGCCGCAGAAAACAGATAAAATTCGCTATTCCGATAATATTCAATCTACTTGCGACGCTCCATTGCCAGGATGCGCAAACTGGATGTTGAGTTGTACCAATATTTATAAATTCGTCCTTCGCTATTCTCGATAAAAAACAGTATTTTTGCAAGCATTAACCTACTAATAAATTGAATGATAGCAAAAAAAATAATTACACAAGAAATGAAACTCGTTGACTTTCCAGAAGAGGTTGACGAACAAAACGGTATAAAATTGTACGGTGAAATCAGTTGGGAGAACCAACTTGCCGTACTCAGCCATTATTTGCATAACAACAGTAATAGTGATGACTATGATTATAAAAGAGAAGTGACAAGTGCGATCCGTGAGTTCTTGGAGCGAAAAAAAGAGAACAAAAATGAAGAAATAACAGAAGAATATGTGACAAAGGTCGCAGAAGACCCTATTGCCTATGATTTGTTTGCGGATTTTTTCAATGTACCATTCCCAAATCCAAAAGAACCAAGATTTACTTTTATAGATTTATTTGCCGGAATGGGCGGATTTCGTTTAGCCATGCAAGCGCAGGGTGGTAAATGCGTCTTCTCCTCGGAGTGGAATAAGTATGCCCAAAAGACCTATTTGGCAAATTTCGGAGAAATGCCTTTCGGTGATATCACGAAAGATGTGACTAAAAGTTATATTCCTAAAGAATTCGATGTGCTCTGTGCCGGTTTTCCTTGTCAACCGTTTTCCATCGCAGGTGTTTCCAAGAAAAAAAGCCTCGGGCGTGAAACAGGTTTCAGGGACAAAACGCAAGGTACTTTATTTTTTGACGTGGCAGACATTATCAGTCGCCATCGCCCCAAGGCATTCTTTCTGGAAAACGTGAAAAATCTGATGTCACATGACAAGGGAAATACGTTCAAGGTCATAAAAGGTACATTGGAAGAGTTACGCTATTCTCTGCATTATCTCGTGATGGATGGACAAACATACGTGCCCCAGCATCGGGAACGTATCATGATAGTAGGTTTCAACCGCGATATTTTTTGTAATGAAAAGTATTTAGTTGCCTAAAATCTATGAATAAGAATCTTTGGACAAAGGACGAAATGATATTGGTGTTAAACTTGTATCTTAAAACACCATTTGGTAAAATGTACGCAGGAAATATAGATGTTATAAAAATTGCTCATTTGATAGGACGAACCCCTAATGCAGTAGCCCTTCGTTTGGTCAATTATGCTTCTTATGACCCACAGCTTAAACAAAGAGGAATTTCAGGAATGTCACATGGAGGAAAAAAATGTGAAGAATATTGGAACGAATTTGCAAATGATCCGGAAAAACTTCTTTATGAAAGCGAACGTATCTTAGCTCAATATGAAGGAACATCCGTTGAAAAGAAATTTGAGAAGGAACTCAGGGATATTCCTTCAGATATAATTGGTGAAACCAAAATCAGTCAAGTAAAGACACGTGTCAATCAAAATATATTTCGCCAAATAATCCTTGCAAACTATGATTATAAGTGTGCGCTTTCTGGTATAGATATTCCAGAATTGCTTGTTGCAAGCCATATTATTCCGTGGTCAGAGAACGAGAAAGAACGTCTTAATCCCCAAAATGGTATATGCCTTTCTTCTTTGTATGACAAAGCTTTTGATCAAGGGCTGATAAGTTTTGATAATTCTTATAAAGTTCTCTTTTCGGAACGTCTGTCCAGTAATGTAGGCAAGGATTATTATGACAAATATATTTTGCCTATTTATGGTAAATCATTAACCGAAGCCAGAAAATACGCTGTAAACTCATTGTTTTTAGAATGGCATCGTGATTGTATCTTTAATAAATAAACTATGATAATAGAAACTAAATATAAAGTTGGCGATATCATATCTTGGTATTGTAGCACAGATGATGAAATTCATCATGCAGAAGTTCAATTCGTAAACTATGCAGGTGCAGGATATCCTGATATAAATTATGAAGTAAATATTGAATGTTGTGGCGAAAGAAAGACACTTTTCATAGATGAATATGATATCATTGAACCAAATTGTTTATAATTACACTCCATCCTCAACCTCCGCAAATCCCGTTCCGGAAAGTCTTTGGCCACCATATTCACTGCCGCACAACTGGAATATGAAGAACAAGCCGTGACAGAAGACAACAAGAAGCCTGATTTCTTGTTTCCCGGTGGAGAAGCCTACCACAACCTGCTATTCCCGGCAGACAAGCTGGTATTCCTTGGAGCCAAGACTACTTGCAAAGACCGTTGGCGTCAAGTCTTGAATGAAGCCAACCGCATTGAGACCAAATACCTGTTCACCTTGCAACAGGGTATTTCCAAAAATCAATTGCGTGAAATGAAACATGAACACCTCAAACTTGTTGTTCCCGCTACTTACAAGACATCATTCGACAAGGAATTTCAACCTGAAATTGAAACATTAGCTTCATTCATCGAGATGGTCAAAGTCAAACAAAGTGACAGACCGATATATTCAGTATAAGCTATTCTTTCCCATACTTCGCCCCGTCCTCGGCAACCCTGCCGGGGGCTTGTCCTTCATCTCCTCCCAAATCGTAAGGGACAACGGTTTTCGGCTTGAACCTCTCCAAATACGTATGGTTGATATGGTATTCTATTTCCAAGAGCGTCTGTTGCCTCACGGCAGGCTTCAACTGGCACTCCCATACGGTCATCACTCTCCAGCCGGATTTCTTCAGTGCTTCTTTATTGCGTTCATCCCTTTTGCGATTGGCCTCGATTTTCTTACGCCAAAATTCAGTATTGGTACGCGGCATGGTTCCGTCCACCTCATGCCCGTGCCAGAAGCACCCGTGGATGAAAATCACGATGCCATACTTGCGCAACACGATATCCGGCGTGCCCGGCAGCCCCTTTACGTTCTTACGGTAACGGTAGCCGCGCGAAAAGAGGTAACGCCGCACGATCCATTCCGGCTTCGTGTCCTTTCCCTTGATTTTCGCCATGACGGCGGAGCGTTTCTTCTTGTCCCAGATGTCCATGCGTGAAAAGTTTAACCGTTGCAAAAATACCCATTTCCTTCAACACCCCCGCCATTACCTCCCGAATAACCGGCTCACCTGGCATTTTTCTCCAACATCCGCTCAATATTCCTGATATGTCGCACCTGAACTTCAGGATTGCCGCCATAACGTACCGCTTCTTCCAACACTCGTAAAACCTCATATTTGTTCCCATAGTTTGCTGGAACATTACTCTGCACAATCGTATCGAACATCTTACAAGCCTCGTTCATATAAACGATATATGTATTCTCCGGAATGCAACTAACATCTCTTAGCTCACAATCCCCGCCAAATACGATAACGGAAAAGTACGGGACATCCGCACAGTGGGCAAGCCGTTGCTTTAACGCCTCGATATGGCCTTTGTTTTGTTTCACCGGATTATACAGCCGGTATTTCTCCCTCCCATAAGCCAAGACCTGTGTCCAATATTCTTGATAGCCTTTGCCGAAAATCCAACCGCTGTATTCCTTTACCTCAAAAACGATTATGCCGGCTTTGGTGGGAACAACCAAGTCTATTTGCGAAGTACCCCCTGTGGTTTTCTCTACATATAAATCATGAAAAACGGCTTTGGCCGGCACTCCGTGTTTGAGGAGTTGCAACACCAACCGCCTTTCGCCCCAAGTGCCACGATGCAAATCCGTAACGGTTTGCAGCAATTTCCGATCGTTGCGTACCGTGCGAAAATGCAGTCCGATGATTATCCCTAAAAGAACGGTAAAAAGTAAAAGCAATGAAACGGGAAGCATAAATGAGATTTGTAATTTCTTATTTTTATTCGTTCGACCGTGATTGTGAAGCTACTGAGCAATATGTCTTCGGACCGATTTCCTCAATCCGCCTGCAAAAATAGCGAATTTCCGCTATAACGACGTGTAGAATAGCACATTTTTGCCTTCGCCCACAGCAAAAACAGACAGCAAACCCCGTTTCCAGCCCCGTTCTTCCCTCCGCCAAAGAAAAAACACCCTCTCCTGCATAATTCCCCTCCGGAAACGCCAAGAATCAAAAGATTATACCTATATTCGCTTCCGAAATACGCCAGAAACATTGTTTCCTGTTTCTTTCCATACGGAAATATGCTAAAAGCAGCGTCTCCAGCTTGTTTCAGAGAGAAAACAACGTGGAAACACTTCCTCTACGTGAGCAACAACTGTTACTGGGGCTTCTTTGCCCGAATCATGTTTTTTATAGTTGTACCTTGAAACTATTAAATTGAAAAGAATATGTGCAAGAAAGGATATTGTATAATTTGCCATCGAGATAACCAAGAATTATC